>Ga0065711_1033945_pt1 | contig 24537 bp, 13 predicted proteins | sample Hoacrofraction12_FD_59098 | JGI IMG/M metagenome (GOLD analysis project Ga0065711, IMG submission 59098) | Hoatzin crop microbial communities from Cojedes, Venezuela - Epithelial fraction 12 v2 (version 2) | ecosystem: Host-associated > Birds > Digestive system > Esophagus > Crop | place...
GCACTTCCGCAGGAGCAGTGTTGAGTGCATTAAGAAGTTTGCTGGAATATTCTTTTCTTTATGCAGTCTTAAACATCAGTGAGTTTACTCAAGAACTTCTAAGAACAAAGCAATGCAATCCGACACACTTTCTATACAGCCTTTTCTGCCTGATAAATAGATCCAGGGGGAGTACCCAGCCTTGCACAGGCTTCAAAAACAGTTCTATGCAAATCTCGTTCCTTGGCTTAATGTCTCTTGCCCTGTCTGGTTGGTGATGCACCAGTAGGGAGTTCAGCCCGCACAGACTCTACTGGCTCATCCCTGGACTGGGGTAGGAGTGAAGGGAGATGTTGTGCCATTGCCCTCTATTGGCAGTAGTTTACTTCCAGATCAGTTTCAAGATGCTGAATATCATTTTCTGTGTCCTGGATTGACCCAGCAATTGAAGCTATCTTGTCTCGCTCTTATACAGCTTGCTCAAAGACATAGTCTGGAGCAATGAAGGTTTGCAAGGCTATTTTTCTTCCCCACTCCCACACACAGTGTTCAGCACCGCATTATCAAAGGGATCAAGATTACTGATGCAAGATTGCCAATTAGACTGGCCCTCAGAGGGAATATAAGCTTACTCATGGACTAACTCTCTTCCTCACTATTTCAGATATTAGAGATTTTGCAGTTTTAAAGGCTGAACAAGGATTCTTCATATATCTGTCACTGAGAAAGCAATTACACATATTTATATGTGCAAAGTCCTTCATATGATGGAAAGGCAAAGGTTTTGGCTTCCAAAAAGAACTCTGATTTTTCCACTGGTGCACCTCGGTGCCTAGTATTTATTAAACTTAAGTCTAATGCAAGATTTATTAGGCTATCCAGGCCTCCTAGCTTCTCTCACATATGGCTTGTTGATTTGTTATTTTGCCTCAGTAGTTCATGCAGGTTATAAATAAGTAATGCTTTGAGCAACCTGGTCTAGTGGGAGGTGTCCCTGCCCACGGCACTGGGCTTGGAACTAAATGATCTTTAAAAGGTCCCTTCCAACCCAAACCACTCTGTGACTCTATGATTCTATGTATGACATTCATTTAGCATTTATATGGGTAGGAGCAAATACATACAGGTGGCCCTGTACAGAAACAACAGGATTCCTAAGCCTGAACAACCTGAAGTCTGTTTCTTGCACCTTAACCCTGAAAACCCCTATGCAAAGGCTAGAATTTACTCATTTAGCTTAACTGACTCTGATACGATTAATTAAAAAGCGAGAAATACTCACGTCAGTATTTAGCAAGAGTTTGGAAACAGTCACATGCGACTATTGCTACAAATAACAACATTCACTTTCAGTTGCCTGGCATACTCAGAAGAAATCTGCACTGTGTCACAACACTGATACTTGGTGGTACGTGCTTTACTTTTCTGAGGTTTTGACAACTATTCAAAAAACTTTTCTTGCAGCTCTATTGCAGTCCGACCCTTAAAAAGCCAGATCCTTGCAGGTGCCAGCAGTCTCATATATGTTGTTCAATAAAAGAAAATTTGAAATCAGTACATTTTAAATTCCATCCAAAATGAGAGCCAAGTGCTATGCCAAAGATCTTTGCCAGCTGGAAGCTGGTACGCGTGAACAACTGGAAAAGTATAAGCTTCTGCTTTACAAAGTTATAAAGATCTTGTAGGGTCACATAGTGTTTCCCTTCAACTTTTCCACTAATTTGATACAAATACCTGGAAGAAGAGTAGCTATCTGAAACAGGCCAATGATTTTGAAAGCTAGAACATATTCTGTCTGAACAGGATAAATTTATCTGTCAGGAGGAGGCAGATAGAATGCCAAAGACCCATAACAGAGACTGTCCACCACAACGCTACTATCTCTTTCTGAGTCCGTAAGATGTACCTTCCCAAGCACAGACATGTATGCATACAAAAAGTCACACCTAGCCAAATTAGGAGTAACATTAAATTGGGAGATTTTAAAATTTCAGCACTAGCTCTTATTACTATTATTTTTGCTTTCTAAAACTCAGCCCTCTTAATGACTTTGAATCAGAGTTGCAGGATCAACTAGCATGTACTCTAAAATCAAGGAAGCCAAAGATAAACCAGTCCAACACCCCACCTATCATCTAGTTATCAACCACCATCCAAGTTGTCTCCTTTCTGTCCCTCGACACATACTCCCAATTTTCCTTTTCACTACAAACACATAGTGTCTATCACTAATAAAACATGAAACAAACCATATCATTTACATCAAATCTGCAGTTTCACAGAACTCATCACCCAAGAATAATTACACCGGCCATTGCTAGTCCTTCTCCTTTGCAGACAGCGTATGCCAACGGAAGAGGTTTACTCAAGGTCACTCCGTGAGTCAGCAAAAATTGTGAAAACGACTCAGGGCAGCAGAGTTGAATGTGCTTGGACTGCAGCACAGCAGCTAACCCTGCCTTGGGAGAAAAGCTGCACTTTCTGTACCTAACGGCATCAATTAGCTCTGTTAAGACACAAATCGAGCAACCTCTTTGGTGTTCAGTCTGTAGTATATTAGTAAACACTTCAATTCTAACAGCAAAGTTACAAGTATCCACGTTTCTCAGAGTTACGCAGCAGCTATAAAGTGCACAGATCCTCCGTGCTCAATAAAGACTTCATCACGATTGTAAAAATGACACGTGTGTGTACATCTGCAAATTCTGTGCTGCTCAGTGTTCTCTTCCAGGTTTCTACAAAGACTTAAAATTTAATAAATATCAGAATTCCACGAGCATATTATTCCACCTACTCATAAAAGGGAGATTTTTCTACTCAGAGCCAGCACATTAAAGTGATTCGCAGGAGGAGATGACAGAAGTTTCATTCTCCCAGAAACCTCGGCAAGTCCAATTAAACGAAGACAAGGGTAACAGTTTGAAACAGGCACTGTTTGATACAAAGACATCACTGTATTTCAGTAAAGGACTTCACATTAGTTTTCCATGAACAAAGAGCTGTTTCCAATTAAAATCATGGTAATGGAGGATGGGAGAAGAAATCAATCCAAACGCTCTTCAGGTACTTGCCTTTACACAACAATTACCCAGCGATGGAGTGACATTGCTCTCCAGCCATTTTGCCAAGAGCATCATAAGGAAGAATGCTGCAGAGATGCAGTAATGTGTAAGCACGCTGGTTGTTAAATTCCAGTTCTCGTTTAATTCCTGTCCAGTTATTTACCAGACTGAATTCTTCAGATGTCTATACCATGAGGATTTAATATCTGACAGTGGCACACTTCACAACAGATCATATAAAATTTTGCAACTATTACTGAAAATGCATCTACCAGTCAAAAGGTATTTATGTATCCAGATATGCAAAGACCTAGTGATATTTCTTAAAATAGGCAATCAATAAACGTTGATAAGTGCAACTGATCTACCACAGATTTTTCATTCACTAAGACTGAACACATCAAGCCCTGTTTCAGTTACTGCTATGCACAGAAAGAGCAAAGGCTTTGACATTTTTGCTTCTTCTTTAATTCAACAGAAGAACCAAAGTCACACCTCACATGGATAAAAGAAAGTCTAAGACTACTGGATACCAAAAATACAAATTCAATACAGATATGTTTTTATATGCTGGATTATATTCTCCCTCTGCCCTATATCCTCTTCCATTTTCATGTTCTATGGAGGATGAACTCTCTCTCTCTCTCTTTTCCACAAGAGACAAAAACGTCATCACTTCTTTCCATCCTCCTCATCATATTAATATCCTTTGAATGCCATCAGTATTAAATACCTTTTCTTCTAGAGATGTTCTGGCTGATATATATCTAATTAAAGTCAGAACAAGTCTTCTAAGCTCAGCATAAACTGGCCTTTGAAGTTTGCTCCTTGTGTTTCAGACCTGATTAAAAGACTGCATGACAAAGACCTTGTCTAACTCTTCCACTGATATCATCTGGATTTAGCGAAAGCTTGGTGAGCGCCCCTACCTGCAAACATTGCCTTGCCAGTTTAAGGAGTCACTGTCCTTTCTGGAGGAGCAAATATCTGCAAACGTGGATTGAGGAAAAAATGTCAGAGCACTATTGGTCATGAAGGAACAGAAAGGCAGGAATCCACCGAGTAATATTTTAACAGAGTTTTGCCTTCACTTTTACACCATGAAGTTCAGCTTCTAGCTTTCCTAGCAGGAGCTGGAACTACCAGCTGTGAAAATCTGAGTGTCCTAAAACTATGGCTGTCATGGGTTTCTCAAGACACATTAGAGAAAATAATCTTGTTCCACTAAGTAAATAAATCAAAAGTAGAAACACACCTCCCAAAGCCTGGTGTCTGAAATCCTTTTTTCTTCCTCTCCTCACACCTTTTTATACTCTACACACACAAAAATTTACATATACACATTGACACACGCTATACACCAAAGCAGGATGCTGTCACTAAACACTGTTTAGAAATGGCTGCAGATGCGGCAGGAAAAGTCTGTTTCTGGGATGCCTAACATCCTGGTCCCGCACTCCCAGACACCGTGACCCCACCAAAGCACTAAGTCAGTGTTCACAAAGGTCCGCAGGAACTTAGGCTGGAATGGGCATTATACCAGCCAAACAGTCACGCTCCATAGCAGTGACAGGGGAGGAGCCAGCCGGAGGGGCACGGCACATAGGGGACATACCCTTTGGTGTTTCGCAGATCTGTTCATACAAACGTGCAAAATATCCGCCTTCCAGGAACATGAGCGTGGGGACCAGGCACAGACACAAACCCTCTTCTAACATTTCCACAAAGCAGTTCCTCACAGCTCTCATCTCTGTGACATACACTGAGCTTCAAATTCTTGCTGGCCTGTCAGCAGTAACCTAGGTCAGCTTACTTTACTTGGCCATCTCATAAAGTTCAAGCTCAGCATCCCTAACTGCAGCTCAGGGCTGTTCTCCAGTTCCACACCTGTGCAGAGTGAACTCTCCCCCTTCCCCTTCTTTTTCTGGCTCATCCTCACAAACCTCCTTCCCACCCCCTCCTTTTTTTTTTTTAATATACTGTTACCCTACTAAATTTGAAAAAAAAAAAAGAGAGAAAAAAAAAAAGTTCCAGGAGAAGTGCAGACTTGCTTTAAATTTGTTTGCTCTATAACAACTTAACTTTGAAATTAATATTCTTCCAATATTGTGTCAGGAAATATCAAGTCAAATTCTTTGCAATACCAAACAACATTGAACCAAATATTTTTTATTCACAATTCAGTTAAGATAGTTTATCTCACATAAAATTATCTGCAATACTAACTATGGTCTGATCTGTTTTCCTGACAGTTAAAAGTAATAATTTATTTTTCACTTTCTTTATAACTTCACCTTTAATACAAAGCATAAAATAACGAGCTTTTTAAAAAAAATTTCTGCATTGCCTTGCTAGCTGTAACTTGAATGCTGAACAGAAAAGTTTTGAGAAAAATCTTTGTCTGGTTTCAGGTATGTTTGTTGTTTTTTTCTTTGGTTTTCCCACATTTGATAAATCATTTGGCTTTACACCACCCTGTCTTTACTGCATATTTATATAAACATCTCCCAGTAAATAAAGTTTCAGACGAAATTGACTGCTGCTTGAGTCAGCAAAGATATACCAGAAAAAGGGAACTAACATACGCATGCTACGGCATCAAAGTATCCATATTTATTAGGGGCAATGGAACAATAAAGTCAAGGAAAGCGCAACCATCAGCAGAAGTGTACATGTTGCTGATAAAATATATTGAAGAAGCCATGTGAAATGGATGTAGACCTTAGATACAATTTAGCTGGCTTATACGTAGTCCTTCTCTACATATCAATAGTTTATACATATTTAAATGTTTTATATATACACTTAAATATGTATAAAAATACATATACACATAAAAAAATTTTTTGACCAACAACGTGGTAGTTCTTACGCATCTTCTCTCTAAACAAGGAAAATATAACATTTTTAATATCATGTCATTTAAAAGTCCTTAAAGGGGTTAAAATTAATAGGTGTATACTTTGAACTTGTATTTCTGGCACAGATTTCCTTTCGTTAAAAGGTAAGCCTCCAGACGACTAATGCTGTGGACATTACCATTTACGTGGTAGTGATGGCATTAGAGCACTAATTACCACCCTCTGTGTGATCACCTAATAGGTCAGGGTGTTGGGTTTGTTCATTATGGTTCAGCACGACCCTCAGACTTGAAGTAAGCTGTTCACCAGGTTGCATGTCTCCATTATAATTTAAAATCTAGCAGACATTAGAATTCTTCATTTCCACATGTATCACCTTGAGCAAATCCACACTGTTTCTTCTGTCATCATATAATCAACGTTAACCTAGCAGCTTTTTAAAATCCTTGTGGGATTCTTCACAGTATTCTTTGACTATGGCAACTTTTTTGCTGAAAGCATAACAGCTGTTATAAAACAAACAAAATTCAATTAAACTTTAGACTGGAACATTGGAAAAGTTCTTGTGTTTTGAATTTGATGGGTTCGAAGTTAATTCACTTCAGATCACTGAACACCTGACATACAAAGGATAAATTGTCTTTAAAATTTCAAAAAATAACTTAATTAAGGTTTACTGGATACAATATGTGTGATTTAGCTACCTAATTATCATCGATTTTTAAATATCAACCCAAACAGCAACATTTGGGGCAAAAATAAAATTTATCTGTAAGGTACCTGATATTTATTGGTACTATTTCACCCAGAAGGTAACAGAAAGTAAGTCATCACTTTATCCCACGAGATCCTCTGACTGCTGTACTGCAATAGCATAAATGATCCCTTCCCTTTCGATTCTGATGTTTATAAAATATGACTTAGTGTTGCTACAAGCAAGTGATCAACATGTTTGCAGAAGGAGGAGAACATGTTTTACACACACACAACTATATCCTCTTGTGCATACACTACTTGTTTACTCTAAGCTCCATGAAACTTGGTAATTGTATTTAGAAATTCTAGTGCAATCTGCTCTAATTCCAAAGGTGGAGACATGGAATTAAAGGGAAGCCCCCTTGAACCGCTCTTTGGAAATGTCTTGTAACCCAAAGAATATCTCCAAACATTCTAGTTAAGGAGCAGAGTTATTAAAAAATTTGTACACACATAACTAGAACACTCCTGGGGTAAATGCTGTATTCTTGTATTCGCTTATTGCCTCCATCTGAACAAACGAGGTCTTGGTCAACTGTGTGTTTCAGTGTGAGGGTCTGGGTGGGAAGGAAGAGTCTTAAGTTCTCTGTTACAGTATTACCAGTGTTTCCATGCTTGAAGAGCAGTGACAATTAACACTGTGCAGCATTGTTGGAGAGAATTCCTCATTATCCAGGTGACAGGATAGCACGGCTTGGCAGTGACCTCAGGAGGTCTCTAGTTCAACCTCCTGCTTTATTCAGCCCGTCTCAAAAACCTCCACAGATGGAGCCTGCAAACCCCTCCCAACAGCCTGTTCCAAGTCATTTCTCACTAGTATAGAACCACTCTGCATATTCTAGGCTGCTCCTGGTGCATGGAAAATACACCCATGTTCAACAACCGCGTCTGTTCTGAGAAGAGCTTCTTCCACTAAGCATTACAGGGTTTTTTGAACTTGCAGAATGCGCTCTTTCCTTTTAAAGCCTGTGAGATATGTTATCCCTGACCTTCTACAATATATCGCCCAAGACAATTAACAGGGATTATATTTTCCCTTCCTGTGGTCTTTATTAATGTGCTACATATTGGTACCTGCAGTTACCACAACTTAGCCCAAAGCAATGTCCACCAACCAAAAATCATTTTATTTCACTTACTGTCTTTTTGTTATTACACTTAATCACATAGTCCTTCATTCTAATTCCCTGATTCAGTCAAAGAAGGATAGGGGAGATGAGAAAAAAAACCCCACTATTTGTATAAATACATAGGTGGTGAACTATCAAACAGTGTTATCACACACTTCTGAAATACAATGTAAACATTTTAACAAAACCGAATGTTACAGATTTTGTACAGCTTTATTGACGGAAAAATCCTCTCTGTCATAGGCCATTGGCCAGATGAGGCAGAAAGGCTTGCCTCATCCTCCATCTTCGCAGCAATAATTATAATAGAAATAAAGCAGGAAAAGAAAAACGTGCTCCCTGCTCCAGTGTAGCATCTCAGAGAAGAAGGGAAAGAGCCAAGTTCTAAACACTTGCAGATTAGTGCATACAATATAGCTCACGAACATCGAGTATTTGGATGTACTAACACAGAGACCCAGCACAATGGGGAGGAGATAAACACCCAACTGAAACAACTGCTCCAGATTTACTCCATCCCAACATGCAGTTTAACAAAAAAAAAGCATCTGCCTTATCATATCAAATCTTAAATGAGGATGGATCTATTTGCACAAGTACCAGCTGTGATTGTTCCTCTATGTGCTCAAGGACAATATGGACAATCTTCTTTTTAAGTACCAGCTCATTACACAATAAATAACTGACCAGTATTCTACTGACTCCTCTGCAAACGTTCAAGCTTGTCAGCAGCATAACTTCTGAGAATAAAAAACAAATACAAGACACACACACAGAGTGGGCTTTCATTTAACTGACATTGCTCGGAAATGGCAAGCATGCATTGGTTGAACATGAAACATAAACTGTATTTGTTCAACTAACTGCAAACTCCTAAAGTCCTATGACAGCAGGTTTGATCCAGCAAAACACAGAACATGAACTCCCATTTGCTACAAAAGAGTTGAGAATCCTCAATACTTCTCAAAACTTAATCCTTCAGCACCCACAACTGACTTGACTTGTTGAGATACAGCACATTTGACAGATCTGCCTTTATAAAATGCACTTTAATAGTGGATGAAGGACTTGCAAATTGTTGACACTTTTGCATGTCATATTTTATCATAACAGAAATGCAAACAATATAAAAATGCCATTTTAAGATCTTATTTTGTATCTTAACTGCTTTGTACATGATAGACTGACATAATGTGATTAACACCAGCTTAGCACTTTCTATGCTTCCTGTATTCCTTGCTGATAGTAGAAGAAAATACTGAATTGCAAACAGTTGTTTGCACTTTTTATGACACAGTTTGAGTATGATATATCGTTCAGGTCACCATGTTGATTTCTCCATAATCTTCTACTACGTATTGCTCTGTTTTACGTGAGTATGTTATGACCACACTCCACTTCTGCATGGGTGAATTGATCTTTGTTAAGGAAGCTCATATTGTAAAATGTTAATCAAAGAACATGTTTCTCTCTCTGTTAGTATACATGAGGGAGAGAGGGAGACTGAGACATACTTGGAAGTCAGATACCCAGTTGAAAACATCCAGGTAATTAACTCAGTGTTTAAAGCCACCTCCCCATTTACAAGAAATCTTACACAATTTACGCTCCTGATCTTGTGTGCAACAAGAGTCTATCATCACATGCAAAAGAAACTTGAGTACTTAGTACTGACATTAATGCTTCCTCACTACTTGGATCTAAGATTTCAGTCAATGAAGTGTCTGTATTTGTGTCTTAAAATTACTTAAATATGGAGTAGTTGGACAAGTACTATGTTGGCAGCACTTTGGTCTTTGTTACAGTCTCTAAAACGCAGAGCCCAACAATAAATAAATAAATAAGCAAGTTCTGCCTCTTTCTTACGTTGAGAGAATGGTAGAAACCTGTATCACCTCTATAGAGGCCAAAGCAATCAAAAACATTTTTCCACTGACAGAAAAGGTTAACAGCATAGACACATAAGAAAAATAAAATGCCCAGAATCGGGCATCCACAAAATATTCCTGAATATCTGCAAGATAGTAACATATTGGCAGCAACTGTGGCACAGGCATCCAGCAACCTACCCATTCCTTTATTCTCTCTCTCTTGTGACTGTATTTCTAACACAAGCAAGAACAGCCTTTTAAACTATTAACCTCAAAAAAATCCAAAATCAGACTCCTACGTGATCTGGAATATTGAAGGAAATCCCAGCCATACCACCTAAAACCTTATACATGACTAGAAATGCCTCAAAGAAGAATATTTATCGTATATATCCTGATTTTCAGTTTTCACCATATCATGGGCATATAAAGAAATCTAGTGTCAAAACAGAAAATATGACAACCAAATGGCACAGCTGGAACTTCATCTTAAATATTTAGATTATATAGTAATGATTTTTTTTAAATATGCAGTGGATTTTAACAGACAGTGCATAGCATTGGGTTTTTATAACTATCACCTCACCTGAGGAAGCTTTTTGACCTGAAGCTGTAATTTAAATTACAGTTTTCAAATTATAAGATAGAAATTAATTGGAAGAGAGAAATGTTCTTTAATGAAGACAACCTAAAAATCAGGGGTCACATGTTAAAGCCTAAGGACTGTGAACTTCAGGAAATTATCTCACATCAACTTCGACAGTAATGTTAACAAACGGAAAAAAGTGACACTATAGGATCTGCAATGCCTATGAAGAAAAAAGCAAAACAAAACAGTTTAAATGCTTCAGAAAGCAAAGTACATACAGTCTAAAGGATTCTCATTCCTTCCACTAGCCTTGGCCATACAAAACCTTACATCTTCACTATGAAGACAAAAGCTAAAGAGATACATAACAGGAATAAAAACAAACAATACAAAGCTCATCTTAAATATTTTTTTCAGATATGGAAGGCTTACAAGTCTTTGCTGTCTGTATAAAACCTGTCACAAGTCTTACTGCATTACTTCCATTTACTTGCAAGCAGAAAGGATAGAAAGAAACGACCAACATTCACTGAGAGTCATCTCACAAGGAAGACCCCCTAGAATTTCTCTGTTGTAATACATACGTCAGATGAATTCAAGTTCGGATACTATTCCTAAAAACTAGCAAAATCTGTGTAATATCTAAGTAGCTGTCTGGTCAATCAAACCATTGGCCCAAACATGAGCATTTAATGAATATGTGAAGAATTCTTGTTAAATATAAACCTTTGTAAACTTTACTGTAGTTGGGAGAACCAGACTTCTTTCTTCTGCATGCATGTTTCTAAACTACTCACAGATTCACCATCTGTATTGTTTATACAATATGCCATACTAGACAACAGCACAGGCTGTTGAAGAACTTAAGCATAACCATACTGGCTCAGGCCAAGATCATCTAGTCTAGCACACTGTCTCTGACACTAACTCGGTACTAATCCAACAGCAGATGTCTTGGGATAAACATAAGAACAAAGCAAATGAGGTGAAAAAAGGCAAAAAGTATGGAAACGCTCCTGTGCAAGGAAAATTGAGCGTAGAGCTCTTCAGCTTAGGGGAGAGGCAGTTTGGAGGAGGATATTCGTATAATGAAGAAGGTGGTTAGGAATCAACTGGTCACTCTCTTCTAGAACAAAATATAGCAGGGTGTAGATTCAGAAAAAAACGGCAGAAGGCTGCTGCCTGTTCCTAGAAGAGACAAGTAATAAAAATAATCAAGAAGACCTGTTGCCCTAGAGACTTACATGGGCTGAGGGGGAGAATGGACAAATTTATGGGGAAAAATAATCCAGTGACAGTTGCTAAATACAAAGAAGCCACGTTCAGCACAGCAAACCACTGAGCTGCAAACAGTTGAAGGGTGGAAGAGTAAGTGGAAAGTGTGTTGTATTCTTGCCCTGCTTTTACTCTAACCCCAGATTCATCTTAGTGAAGCTTAGGATGCTAGGTACTGTGTTAGATAAAATGCAGTAGGACACTGTATAACTTCTCCTTAAATGTTACAAAAACATATAAAAAAAGGTCAGCTCAAGATTACAATGAGACCTATATTTAAGGTTTCTTGACTCTTTCTCTGAAACATTATGGCACTGGTCATTATCTCACACCAAGTATTAGACCAAATATCCATGCATTAGAGCCAGTACTACACGAGTAGGCTTCCAGATGTTTAACTGCTAACATTCAGTGTTTTACTTGGAAAAAAACCTTCAAAACTTATTTTATGTCTTGTTTTCCATAAATCTGATCATTTTAATTAGATACAAGCCATTGAATGACAGAGAGATTAGCAGCAGACCATATTATGATTTTTCTTTTAGAACACGTCTTCCAAGTAAGATTTTTACCAAGTGAGGTTTTAATGAATTCCTCTTAAAGGTGAGTACAACTTTAAAATGACTATGCTCTTATTTTCTTTCTATTTCCAAGCAAAGCCTTTATACAGGTTTTCCTTGGATAAGAACAGAGAACAAGCCTATTTCTAATTTCAAAAATTAATAATGGATATTAAAGCACAGGTTGGGAAGAAGAGGAATGAAGTAACTACCTAAAGACTGGTTACAATCTTCATCCTACATTATCACGTCAAGTTGTCATGTTGAAATGCATATAAAAAAAACACAAAGGAGAAAAGAAAAAGCAATCTGACAGTAATTTATACAGCAGATTTCTTAAAAGCTGTAGGAAAAACAAGTCCTGTTTGATACACCTCATTTTTTTGACTCATATCTTGAGGGTTTTTCCTCATCGTCACTGGAACTACTTCTTAATGAAGGCTTAGGAAAATTTGTAATGAAGGCATGGCATGATTTTTCTCACTCCATGACATACATCATGGCTGTTCAGCTTTCTGAAAATTCCTAAAGGTTTAAACTCAAATTTCCAGAGCTGATGGGAGGAAAAAAATGGAAAACAGTTGGGTGAATACCAATTCACACACCTCAATAATTAGAATCACCAAAGTTGCCATTGATCACAACACCTTTCATCAAAAATACAAGGTTTTATATAGACCATTTTTATGCTACTTTACAATAAGCACAAATCCTCAAAATGACATTAATAAAATTGTATTTATTTATAATTGTTATACTATCATCGGCAACTCTGCTATACAAATCACTGAAATTAGTTTCCTTGTTTACACTTTCTTCCCCATTTCAGCTGGCATCCAGTACACCTCAGTTAGGAAGAACTATTGACCGGTGAAGATTTTTTTTTTCATTTGGTTGCAGTAGCAAGTACATGGAACAAAGATCTATCACACGTGCACATGTCCACACACACACACACTCACTTGAAGCCACAAGACACAGCTCACACAACATTATTACACTAATGTGTAGCTGATATTCATATTAGATATGATATTCCTATTGATATTGTTGATATTAATACTACAGTAATACATGGTTGAAAAATCTATAAATGGTTTTGCTTATTTTAAAGAGGAAACAAAAAACTACATGACGTGGAAATGATACATGAATCATAGAATCATAGAATCATAGAATAGTTTGGGCTGGAATGGACCTTAAAGACCATCCTTGTCTTTCCTTCCAAATATACTAAGTTGTTTGTTTGATGTGATATCAATCATGCCAAATCTATACTTAGAAACCAGTCTATAAGTTCTACTATGTGCATATTTGCTTTACGTAAAAGCCAACTCTCCATTATCAACAAGGAAAAACAGAAATCTACATTTAAGAAGGGTAGTTCATGCTCTTTTCATCGTTATCATCTACACAAGAATTCTTGTGCCCTTGATCCAAAAAGCGAAGCACCAGTACAGTGGTACAGATCAGCCCATACCAACCAGGTTATAGTTTCATCTGTCCATGTCAACCACGCTATAGTTTCACATCAAGATGACTTTAAAGGGAAAAGGTCTAACAAAGCTGAATTCACCCTTGACAATGCTGAAGTTCTGTACCTTACTCCATAGCAATACCAGCAGGAAGTCTAGCAGCAGTTTCTACTGAAAACAGCTTCATATATCTAACAAGACAACATGCAATTGCATGTGTACACACCTTTTACAACAGGAAATAATAAAGTTAAGCATTTAGATAGTCTGGGTAACAGTAATGCGTTTTGGATTTTTTCCTCTTAAAATGAAAGAAAAGGAACCCTGCAGAAAATGGCTGGCTCATAGTTTCAGTCCATCTATTTCTATTGAAATCCTGAGCTCTAACAGCTTGAAGCTTACCTAGAAAAGAACTGAAGAGAGAAAAGCTCTGAGAAGATTTTATATATATATAAATACATATATATAAAAATATATTTCTCCTGAAAGGTTCAACAAAAAAGAAAGACTGCTCATATTTCTATGAGGAATTCTCCAAGAAGGGAACTGAGGCAAAAAGGTTTAAAAACCTGCCCAAGATTACCAAGCAGCCTGTGAGAGAACAAAATAGGACAATCCCTTTCTCATCATCAACAACTGTTACTAATCTTGTTGTGAAAGCCTTACTTTTCCTTGAGGTGAGGCATGAATTTCCCAGTTGCCTCAACTTTCCTGTCTTAATATCCCATTAGACTTCACAGTAAATGCTATGCAAGAGTGTAAAGATAATCCTTTTCAGAAGTCATGTGTTGAGGTTTTTTTCACCAAAGGTATCAATGTATTGTATTTCCAACTACTTTTACACATGATTAACAAACTTATCCAATAATTACACATTCTGTCTTCAGGACCGGAGGAAAATCCTAAGGCATACACTGGGATAGAGTAGTATAACTCCCCCTCAAAAGTACACAAAAGTACTTTTGGCTCACAAACCATTTTCATAGCAAAACAGCCCTAAACTAAGAGCCCATCTTAGGCTTAGTCCACTCCATCTTCTCTAATTTATAACTATTAATTATAAAGATTTAATTTTCTTTACAGAGCAGAAATACAGGCTACCAATTACAAAACAAATTACTTACACTTTCAGCTCCTCACCTGCTAGCATATCATTAGATCATACTACTTTGTGATCTTCAGTTGCATCATTTGCTTGCAGTGTTGCTTTATTTAAAAGAAAAAAAAGTCCTAATCTATCATTATTCATGAACAACTTCCATTAACATTAACCAGGCCTTGAAGCAGAACATGTATACAGCATCTTAAGCTTCAGATATATGCTTATTTACACACCTTCTATCTCCCACTATGTAAGACTCCTGAACATGCAGCGGTGCTCAGAAGAGAATGTGGAGCTGGTGACATAGCTGAGGAACACAGTAAAAATAGCAAGCAGCACAGCATGGGAGAGAGGGAAGGCAAGGGAGAGAAGGTATCTACCTACTAGAAAGGTGAGAAAGGAGAAAAGGAACACTTGCCTCCTCCTGTGCAATCCTGCAAGAGCCAGCATACTCACAGCCAGCATGTGCAAGCTGCTAGTAGTCTCCAGGAAAGTTAATGCACCGACATACATTCCCTGCAACATATTCAAGTTACTGGTTTCATCCAGATCCACAATAGTACATTAAGCTTTCATCCTCATCTCCAGCAAAATTTAGAAGTATGTCTAATCTCTGTGTTTCAGTTACAAATCATTTCAGCTGGCTGCAGAAAGGGAGAGTTAGGAGACTGCAATATTCCCTACAAGGCTACAGGTAGGACATAAAATAGCCATAACGTTGCTACATAACAACACAAGGCAACAGTATCTTCCATTTTCAAATGAGTTTTAGGCAGATAAATCTTCTAAACAAAAGGAATATACACACTGCCTCATTTGCAAGAGTTCAAACGACTAGCTACAGTTACTGTGCAAGTGGTTTCTCATGCAGGATGTTCAGTTTAGAGCACCAGAACTCCATGACTGAAGGATAATGCAGGTCACAAGTACTCTAGAGAACAACATAGTTGATACTTTGATCACTTTTAATGCAAATATAAATCATAATCCTAGACTTTGACACAAAAAGCCCATAGTTACGTGGATACTAGAACACACATATACCTATATCCCGACCTCAAATTTTAAGTTCCTATAGAAATATTAAAGTTGCAGTATTTAAGAATACTCTGTCTTTTCTCTTTCCATTAGATGCCAGTAATGATATCTGAAACCTTTTTCCCTGAATAATTTCTTTGACCTATATCCCTTTCTACACACAACATACGTCTTGACCTCCTGCTCTCCCTAACTAGCTGCCAGCCCTGATAACTAATGCTCACCCCTATAGAAACAAGAAAGGGGGACAGGGACCCAAACAACTGTTCTTTCTCTTTATAAAAAAAGAAATCTGCATTTGTGTGTGCACACATATGAATAAAAATATTTTCTAGATGTAGAAAATCTTTTGTAGAATGGACTTATTCTATAGAAATAACAGAAAGCAACATGTGTTTTTCAAACAGGCAAAAAGCATCAGAAGATCCACACCACACCTTGAGAATTACATCTTACCAACCCAACAACTGGTTTTTCTTCAATTCAAGATGTAACTGGATTCCTGGATTTCCACAGTATTTCCATTAGAACTCCTTCTGACTGGCTTAGAGAGGACATTTTTTGTTGGTTTGTTTGGGGGGGGCAGACAGACAGCTGTGGTGAACATAAGGATTTTCCTAACTGGGAAGACTGATAGCCCAAAGGCAAAGAAACCACAATAACCAACTATCAGCTTGATTCTTTCCTGAAGAAATTGCTAAAAAATGGCAGAACAGGTGCTGATGACTTCAGTTAATGGGATAATTTTCATCCTGCTCTTCCACTGACAGGCTGCCCCCTGACAGGGACAATTAGTCTTAATTATCTTTAACTGTTTATTTAATGGCACCACCATAAATATCAGCCCACACTTTTAAGATCTTCTCCTGTAGTGTCTTGCTTGCATTCGTATCACAACTCTTCAGAAGCTCCATTTAAATCAGAAGCTAATTTTCAAATAAGTTTTTGCATTACTACTCCTGATGGCATATAACACATTTGTATTTGCAGTCTTGTCTATTTTTAGCTTATTGCAAGATATGAAAGGGGATTCTATTAAATATACTAAAATGCTTTGTCTAATTATTACCTCCTTTTCATTAGCTACATAGATTTATTCCTACTTTTCCTGTAACCAACTATACATAGAGTTGTTGAGTTATGGCTGCTGTTAATGAGAAATCGTTTTACTACTGTTTTTCTGCATGTAGATCACCTCTGCTGGTAGGGACAGATAAGTAACAAAATCTTGTCTCCCTAAATAAGTTTTCAGTTTTCTAGTCACTTCTGACAACTTCATTTTGCTTGACTTTGTATAGCATCTTCTGATTTGTTGTTTTCCAACCTTATAAAGATGTTATTTCTCATTATATTAGGTCTTGCTAGGGAAACTGCAGAAAATACATCTAAACGTTAATGGGTACAAAGGCTTTTCTAAATCTTTCTTAAAATCTGTGAAGATCTGGGGAGAATTCTTAGCTCTGGAAAAAAAAAAAAAAAACTGTCCTGGTACTGAACACTTACATGAGCTAACTGCAGGTTAAAAAAAACAGAAGTGGCTAAGGAAAAACAGGTTTCCAAAGGTGTGTAGATCAGTGGGCTTTTCTAACAAATGCAACAAACCCACACTATGGTTAAAATGAATTTTTACATTATTGATGATGATTTATGGCAGAGTTAATTATTTTCAGTGGTGCTCTAGCTTTGCTCTTGCCAAGTTTTCTTTCAATTTGACTGTATAATCAAACAGTTCATGTACAACAGGATAACTGGGAAGGCTTTTTAAGCTTCCTGTAACTGTGAATTAATCTGACGAAATCCTGAGAAGCACCCTGGGTTATCATCAGACATCCTCTGTCCAAACAAATTAAGACTATGTAGTGGAAACAGCAATTCTCTCAGGCAAGGAGAGGCATGGGCAGTTCTGTAGTCTGATATTTCGAGTGTCTCAGAATAAAAGGTGCACTTCACTGACCGTAGCACTACACCTTGTCCATCCAGCCTTTCTTAACCCCCTCAAAAATCAACAAAAAAAAAATTCTATCAATGCCTTAGTACTACAAAAACAACACACACTGCTACAGCAACTCATTCTTGAACAGTAGCATAACAGTTCAGAGGTGTGGAGCAGACTACTGCTGCCCCCTACAACCTTCCTCCACAAAAATGCCATCATCAGTATTCCAATAGGACATAATTTGCACTAATGCTTTTAAATTGCAGGAGGAGTAAAAAAGTAAGTGCTGCTGAGAAATATCTTGACTGTAAAAATAAAAGACTTAAATGGTAAAAGGCTATGAAAGCAGAATTACAATAGAGCATCTCAGTAAAGTGATTTTTTCTTATCAGATGTATGCTTTAAAAAGAAAAAGAAATGCTTCCTAACAAAACAAGATTCATCGGGTAGAAAAAACCATCCTTTGCCACATAAAATCATACTAGATATGACAAAAAGTAACTGAATTCCTACAGTAAATTATATTTAAAAAACAGACACTTGATTCACAATGCTTTTTATTTTAATTTAAAATTTTCTTACAGATGCACATAGTCCGGATAGGAGGAAGAGACTACCGAAGGCACTATTTTCTATTCAGGTTATGCTCCTGCCTTTGGATAGTATATACATCATGATTTGAATAATTGTGTTAATTTTCTGGCTCCATCAAGAGCATTAAAATCTTTGCTGTTGACTTCTATCATGGCATTTTGCCCTGTAAGTAACAAAATAAGTGTCATTACAAAACCCTAATAATTCACAGAGGAAACTGAGGGCAGCTGGGTTTTGCTATTTTTTAAACAGAGCTAGACTTCTTTTCACCTGTGGTGCTGTTTAAGAAAGAGAGAGCAACCTTTCTGCATTCCTAGAAAATACCAACTTCAGATTTGGCTGTCCCACCTGCAAGGTGGCTAACCAGCCTAGACATCTGTCAGCAAAACACTATGACGACAGTCAGATGACCAGGTTGAGGAGTTACATGAACTATTAAGATACTTCAAGAACATAATATCTGGAGAAAAAAAAATTGAACAGGAGCTTTGCTTTGACTTAGCTTTAAAACAAGAAAGAAGCACTTTCTGGAAGGAGAGTGAATTGCATTTCATTCAGTTATGGAACAGCCCATATTTCATTCTTGGTGAACAACATTCAGCACTACAAAACCATGAACACCCACCGAAACCCTGCTGCATCTCAGAGCACTCAGTGACTTACACGAACACTGAACCACTTTGATTACTACTTTTCGACTGAGTATGAGGCACACCAGCACTACATTGCAAAACTACACTACACTTTTCAAGAACAGCAAAGCTCTTTTTAAAAAATAGTGATTTGAAGAAAACAAATCTAATCCAACCCTAGTAGATGTAAATACGCCTGGAAGCTCTCTCTATCTGGGACAAACTGGCCCGTTACACAACGCAAGAGAGACAGAGCAGTTACTACAGGACCTGAGGGCATTATGCAAAGGCATATACAACAGAGTCAAGACTAAGCATTAAAAGGAATATCTGACTGAAATTGTATTGCAAGAAGCAGTTGCAGTTTATTTCTTCAAAAACTGAAGAGGTCTGAAAGATCTAATAGATGTAAAGACATTGGACAGTTAATCAGGAAACAAAAATACTAGGAGGAGATAATGGAGTCAAGTGAATGAAATAAGTGTTCTCCTTCTTTCATTTTGGTGATTGCTAGCTACTGCTGGGTACAGAGAGGACTATATGTGAGGGACTAACACTGTGCATCATAGAATCATAGAACGATTTGGGTTGGAAGCGACTTCTAAAGGTCATCTAGCCCAACCTCCCTGCAGTGAGCAGGGACATCTTCAACTGGATCGGATTGCTCAGAGCCCCGTGCAACCTGGCCTTGAACACTTCCAGGGAGGGAGCATCTACCACCTCTCCGGGAAACCTGTGCCAGTGTTTCACCACTCTCATTGTAAAATATTTCTTCCTTATATCTAGTCTGAATCCACCCTCTTTTAGTTTAAAACCACTACCCCTTGTATGAAATGGCTTTACAAATCCAAATGTATATTTATTTCTAATAAGGAAAAAATGAAGAAAAAAAAGCCAACTTTTAAAAATCACTACAAAATTTTCGTGTTAGGAAACGGAAGTGCTCCATGACTTACCTAAAATGCTTCATTACCACAAAATGTACTCTCAGTTGATATGTTTGCACAAACTGTCCTTCAAACTCAAGTTAACTACAGAACCAAATGCAACCTTAGAAACTATAGTATTCATAAATATTCTAATAATTCACAAGAACAGAGTATGGTGTTCTTCAGCAATTTTTAAAAATGCTAAGCTGTGTATCTGTTTGTAAGGCCTGAGACCTTACTACTCTGCCAGAATGTCATCACAGCAGAAGATACTCATATTCTCTCCTGCACAAATTTAGGTGTAGAAAAAGAGTAAAATTTACCACTATGGGATAAAGATATATTCATGACCCACAGACAAGAACTTACATTACTGAAATGCTTCCGACCAAAATAACAATGTTCCGAACCGACGATTTAGTATTGAGAAGTAACATGATTTAACCTTTCATGTCTTAATGAAGCCCTGCTACATGATCATGTGCTTCTGAATTAAAAAAAAAAAAAAAATTACTTTCATTCCTCCAGCAACAGAGTTAATGCAGCTGTGTCAAATAGCATTAAAAATCTGTCATTTATCATCCTGGAGAAAGTCTGCTTTGCTGTGGTACACTGACAGAAACAGAACAGTTTTTGTCTTCCTGACAACAAAAAATATCAGGAGAGCCTTGCATAACTAGATGTGCTAGCTTATGAGGGATGTCCTGACTTTGTAGGGCATTCCCAGCTGCACGCATTAACTTCCAGTTTCTGCCTTGCTTTCAAACGGATCCTGGAGACACTCCGTTGCCTGCAGCAGATGAGGAGAGAACTGCATCACAGCATCGCTTATACCTACAACTTGGCTGCTCCGCATGCTATCTGGCTACTGGAAGATCTATTCAGGAGGAGGAAGGAGAACGATTATTCTAACAACAGTCACTAAATAATGTAACTTAATTTTATATTACATCAGAGTAAGATGGGAAAACTATGTAATGATACAACATTATCATGACACAGTAAAAACAAAAACATTTTTGAAGTTCAAATTAGGAAGTACAACAGTGGTGCACTTATTCTACAAGAACAGTTATTTAGGAGACCATTTATACTGTTCCTCCTTACAGCAAAGGACAAAGTTTAATGTCAGCATCATCTTTAGCATAGCTGGTGACTGTAAACCCTTACCCTCTACAGTTGCCTATTTATGTAACCGATATTTCTTTTTAATCTGTGTACTTTAGAAACAGATTAGAGTACAAGCAGAATTTCTGACAAGTGATTATGAAATTGCTTCAGTTGAAATAATAGAAATAAAAAAATAATGTTATTTCAGTATACAATTCCTCTCAGAAGAGGTGAGCTGAATTATGTACACGTAATTGAAAAAGAAAATTCAGTCATCTCATCTTCCCTTCCCATCACTCCAGTGAGTTTATATTCGCAGAAAAGAAAGGCAATGAGAGAATGACTACAGGAGGATAAAAGTGAACTGAGTACAAGGTTTCAAAGCAGAAGAATGCTGGAATATCAGAAATTGCTACATTTTAATTTCATTTTTTTTGAGAGCTGAAAAGAATTACATTTACTGGTTTTTTCTGCATTTCAGAAAGGTAATTCAAATTAGTTACTCAAATTACTTGGTGCAACTAACTTTGCGGGTAAAAAGGTGAGATGTTCCTAACTAGAGGAAAAATAAAAGTCCTCCAAAACAATCCCAAAATAGATAATTTCATGTACACAGAGAAAATATTTGATACTGGTATACACAGGTATTACCTGCATTAATTTAAAATTAGGTACAAACCCCCACACACACATTAATTGTTTCACTGTTCAGAGCTAATAAGAAAACTTTACAATACATAATAGTATCAAGTCCTCTCTTAATGACAGTCAGTGTCACACTGCTTTATCTAACTTGCTGAACCCCTGAGATACACAGCCTGAGAGGCTGCAGTGCTTTGCCAAGCCACTTTACTCCTGGAACCTGCAGACTACACAGATAAAACAGTCATGGTGGGTTCCCAGCTGTATGAGTGACCTGTCCAACATCCAGACTAAATCAGGTCTCATTCTTACTATGTAAGGATGCTACAGTTCTTTGTATGTTCATTTTGATGGTTTTGGTTTAGCCCCATGATATTTTAACCTGAGACAAGCCAATACCAAGTTATTTTTTTGGTGCTGTTGAGAACCATCACCAACTGCTGTCACTTAGCAGACTGTCTTTTTAAATATCGTTAATATGAAACACTTCATTGGGAACAATGAATTAATGAATGAATTATGATCACTTGATAAAGAAGCTGCCATCAAACTTTTTACTGTTCTTTGATATTACTCATAATGTTTTGTTGTAATTGTGACTGTTACTCCAGTTGCACAGTGCATTAAAATCAGTCAGAAGTGAACATCAATATTCCCCGCATTCAAATTATTGTCATTTAAGCTACTTTCAGAGGTAAATAGTAAGTGTTTCCAACTCTGTCCAGAAGCTGCTATTGTGAAGGAAAAAACAGATGTGGCTTCTAAGTTTCAAGGTTATGCTGAATATTTGAGATGGCAACACACTGAACTGCTGGGAGCTGCACCATGGGTTAATGGTGATTGTGTTACATCATTTTTAGTTAATGATTTTGGGCTAGATCTTCAGAGGGATTTGACAAATGCAGCATCACAAAATGCACAATTCAGATGCCGATCACTTAGGGGAAGTAGAATATCCAACCTTTTTTTCCCTTCCTATACAATCCTCAGGAGAAAACAGGCAATAAGCTGTATTTCTGACACTAAGATTTCCTAAGACGGGCATCTCAACTTAACACAGCTCTAAACCCTCTTTTGTAGTTCATTTCTGCATGCCCTTTTCTTAAAAAATGAAGCAGGTGTCGATTTTCTCTTTAGGATGCAATTGGAAGAGTGTGTTGTAACAGCCCTTCACACAATTATAATGATCGCAATGCTTGCCCAGCAAAATGAGTGATTCATTATTCTCCACTGAGTGCCCCAAACACTAGTCTGGAGATCTAGGTCCTTCCCCAAGGACCAATAAATCTTTAATTATTTTATACAAAGTGACCTAGTTTCAATAGGGAACTGGCATCCTATAATATTTTGTATGAGGTTTACTTCTGATTTGAACAAAGGACTTCTGCATCCACAGAAAAGGACCCTACCTCTTCCTCTGACTATATTTCTGAACAAAAATTCCAGTAATTATTTTTTTTAAGTCATACAATTTACCAGTGTATGTTAACATGACGCACCTATTGACATGGTCTCCTTCTGGGGACACACATTACGTTAAGCACTGGTGACTGCTTTAGCAATTATAAATCTGCATTAACTTGGAAAAATGCAAATGCTGAGCTACAGCCACCCAGGAAACTTGCTTTTAGAAACTCAGACGCTTACAGAGTGAAAGCTACTACGCAGACGTTTTGAGAATTGCCCCTTTAGATTTGGGCAATTGAATGTCCTTGTGAATACAGCCTTTCCCTATAGACTCTCTGGACTAGCACCTACTCATGGTCATATAAGCGTGACCTGATGCTGCTGCCGCAGCCTGCAGGCACTCAGCCACTCCAACACCCGACCACTGATCACGGATTTGCAGGGACATGTACTGCCTGAGCTGTGTGGGATTCAGCACAGAACAGCAAAAACCATTAAACTTCAGCAAATGCTGCTGTGGAGCATCAGTGACTAAGGCAGTTATCAACTTGTTGCTCTTGGAGAAAGTAGTCATAGAATCACAGAAGATCTCCTGTTGGAATGGATCCATAAGGCTCATCAAGTCCAGCTCCTCCAGGACAACACCTGAGAAGGTGAGGTTGTCACGAGGAACACCCAGAACGAACAGAGAAATAGGACACAAAAGCTGAGTTCTGAGGCATGTACCTGAAGAAAACACCATCCTGGGAGAAGTTTCCAGTCACTGATATCAGAGGCAACCCACAGAAGGACGCACAGTGAGAGTGCATGCATGCCGCAATTAAGGCCATAGTTTCACAAACAGTTTAAGCCAATGTAAACCTTAAAAAGAAGTAATTCTGTTCCTACCTTGAGCCAGCACAGCTGTGGTAAGCCAAAAGAGAGAACCAGTCCCAGATGAAAGTGAGGTGTTTTCCTTTCTCAGTATCTTTAACCTTTATCAATCTCTCTGAGCCAGTTCATCTCAGAATCTGAAAAATGCTGAAGCCAGCACAAAGGAGAGGCTGGCAGAGGAAAAAGCAGCTGGGCATGGCAGGGGAGTTGGAAAACCTCTTTCAGTTGCAGTGTTGGCTTCCAAAACTTCTATGAAATTATGGCCTAAACTGTATCACAAACTCACTTCCAGCTTTTTCATCCACTTCTGCCTACTAAACATCTAATGAGATAGTAATGACATACAGCCCACCTGATTTTTTTAAATTTAAAAACACATAGTCAAATAGATGTGATCATTTTTTTCCATATACTCATAGTGATATAGCTGACAATACAAAATTAGACATAGCTGTAAAATATTATGAGAAATACAATGAACTGTACTTTACAACTTGTGGCAAACAGACCCGAGGACAGATAATAACATTATTTTGATTTTCCGTCTGAACATGAGGAAGATCTTCTTCCCTCTGAGGGTGATGGAGCACTGGAACTGGCTGCCCGGGGAGGTTGTGGAGTCTCCTTCTCTGGAGATATTCAAGACCCGCCTGGACAAGATCCTGTGCAGCCTGCTGTAGGTGACCCTGCTTCGGCAGGGGGGTTGGACTAGATGA
>Ga0065711_1033946_pt1 | contig 24536 bp, 6 predicted proteins | sample Hoacrofraction12_FD_59098 | JGI IMG/M metagenome (GOLD analysis project Ga0065711, IMG submission 59098) | Hoatzin crop microbial communities from Cojedes, Venezuela - Epithelial fraction 12 v2 (version 2) | ecosystem: Host-associated > Birds > Digestive system > Esophagus > Crop | place...
AGCTACTGGAGAGAGTCCAGCAGAGGGCTACGAGGATGATGAGGGGACTGGAGCATCTCTCCTATGAGGAAAGGCTGAGGGAGCTGGGCTTGTTCAGCCTGAAGAAGAGAAGGCTGAGAGGGGACCTAATAAATGCTTATAAACATCTGAAGGGTGGGTGTCAGGAGGATGGGGCCAAACTCTTTTCAGTGGTGCCCAGCGACAGGACAGGAAGCAACAGGCACAAACTGAAGCATAGGAAGTTCCATCTGAACATGAGGAAGAACTTCTTCCCTCTGAGGGTGACGGAGCCCTGGAACAGGCTGCCCAGGGAGGTTGTGGAGTCTTCTTCTCTGGAGATATTCAAGACCCGGCTGGACAAGGTCCTCTACAGCCTACTGTAGGTGACCCTGCTTTGGCAGGGGGGTTGGTCTAGATGACCCACAGAGGTCCCTTCCAACCCCGAACATTCTGTGATAACGTGAGATTGAGGCTCCCTTTCTGGTCTTTCTCCTCCTCTGAGGAATGAGGTAGGCTACCATATCTGTATGTTTGAAAGCTGAACTGATGCTTGGCTCTCACAATGACCAGAGATTCTCGCAGGAGCTCTTTCTATGTTGTCCTGTCCCCCCGTATACTTTCACAGGGTTTGAATCAGTTTATACTTGGCAGTGTGTTTTTAGTGCCTTACTAGTGAAGGTGTTGCTATTTGATTTGGAAAGGTAGAACCAAAGCAGAATTGTTGATGTTTTACATTGCCAGTTCTTCAGTCTTGGCAGACATTTGATGTAATGCCAAGAAGGTGACCAGTCATGGGCTTATGGAAATAGTGCCTCAATTTGCACAATTAAAGTCTGAAATAATGATTTTTGGCTTCACAGAAAGGGAATGGATTTATAATTCCTGATTTTCAGGACTCCTGTTTTTAGGTTATATTTTGTTTTAAATCAAGATATCTTAGAGAAATTTTAATTTTACAATGACCTAGAAACGTTACTAGAGAAAAGTGCTTTTCTTGGAGAAGCAACATGCTTTGTGAGGTTACTGTGTTCGGTTCACCTGGACATTAGATTTTACATGAAACGTCTAGAAATAGTATGAGATAGTGCTTCTGCTGCAGGATTGTGTTCGGACACTCAAGCACCGTAAACACTGATGGTTTCAGTCTTTGTTTCATTCAATGATTGGGTCAAAATCTGACATAAGACCATGAGATCTTCTGTGATCAGAATGCAATCAAGTAAATAAAGCTACATTACTGAAAATACCAAAGAAAATGTGCATGTGTTCTTTGCGTCTGACGAAGAGCCTGCTGGAGCTCTTGCACATTTTCATAAGGCATTGTAATGGCAGAGATGTACAGAAATAGTTTTGTATATGGAAAAATGGTTCAGCAGTTTCTGTTCACGTGGAAGACTCAATACCACCTAAAATAATTGACAATGTGGGGGTTATTTCTTGGATGTCAGTCAACAACCACTTAAAGACAAAAATGAAACTAGTTACAGGAATCCTTCAAGATGTTGCACATATGTATGCTCCACTTTCGTTGTCCTTCAGAATCTTCCTCAGATCTTTGTTTCCAAATTTTGCTTTGGAGAGAGACCTGAGGTGATGCCTGGTTCACTTCATCCTAATATGCTCAGCATGGGAAAGAATTCACCGGAGTAACTGGGCTTAGCATGTTTCTGAGAACCCCTGACTGGGATAAGCAGTTCTCTTTTCATGACCAAAGTTTTTCTGTTGACAGAGTAAGTTGTAGGTTTTCTGGTATTCTTGGCTTGTATTTTTGTGTTTCTTTTTAATAAGAGTGTAAAACCTCTGGGAAACATTTACAAATGAAGCACATAACTTTGTATGGAAGTAATGTTTACACATTGTTTGGTGGACTTTATAAGAGGCTAGAAAACTAAGCGAGACAAGTATATTAACACAGTTGTCAGAACAACAGTATATTCTGCATAATTTTTCACAATAAATACTATATGTAAAGGGCAGAGCTACATCCTACAAAAAAAGGTATCATGCCAAAAGTATATCGAGGAAAGGCAATGGAAAAATTTAGTATCATTTTTGCATGCAAAATTTTGTGCTGTAGGCTACCTGTGAAGAGTCAATGTAGTTCAGGTACACAGATATAGTAGCAAATGCTTATTTTGACTGAGCTATTCTACGATATTGAGTGTCACTTGTGGTGCATATTGACGATGTCTGGCATCATTGTCATAGCTCAGGGATAAGAGGATGAGCTCTGTACTGCACAGCTACCTTCCTGCTGATCTATTTTCCCTAGTGTTTTACTCACCATGGAATATACAGTAGCTTAATAATACCTGTGGTTCTTTTCTTTACAAGCATCTTTTCCCAGCCTCACAAAATACCCGATAAACACATTCATTTTAGAGAGTTATGAGTTTCTGGAGTTCTTTTCGATGTTCACAGTAGCTTCCTTTGGATTTGCCTAACAATATTCCTACCGAGGATGTATAGTGAATGGATGTATAGTTATTCATATTGGTTTCTCTGAGTGTTTCTGTTTGGTTTTTTTTTTTTAATTGAATTAATCTCCAATTATTTTAAAAAATAATTTACAAAGAATTTAAATGTCTTTAAGATTTTTTTTTTGTCATGGCTTTCAATTGTTCAAGAAACCTAAAATATAAAAGAGTCTGACTGTTGCAATTTGTGAATGCATTTGCTAGCATTTAAACTTATTTTTTAAAATTAAATTTTTTACAACCATACCATAACTGAAAATTGCCACCTTTTATCACTTTGCATTTGGATTAAAAGATTTTCTCCAAAAAGTATTATCAACAGTTTTGATAATACTTCTGTAATCCTCTCCCATAGCTCTTCTGATATGGTACAAGTAATTTTATTTTAGAGTTATTTTGTCTTAAATCACAAATACTCAAAATGTGTAGCTTGCACTTTTCTGACTATAAAAGTATGCTCAATAAAGGAAAGCTGAAGTAATGTCCTGTTGATGATCTCAAAACCAGAAACCTTGTAGAATGCCTGTTAAAGGGCATCTGGCATTAAAGGGAAATGAGGACAGGTGAGAGGATTCAGTCTGGAACTGATTACTGAACTGGCAAAACTTAAATTGTATTTTTGAAGTATTTTATTCCACTGCTATTTTGTAATTCCTCTAGACTTTTGATGTCTCATAAATGACCATTTGCTGACCTTTTGAGCATTGCACTCTTTGGCACTTAGCACATACAGAGTAGGTTCTCTTGTACGAGTACCAGATGCCAATACATTCCTGGCTTGTCCTGCTTCAAACTGAAAGGTCCAAGTTGTTCGGCTGCCTTTAAGTATTCCTGTTCTGCAAAAAACATTAAACTCCTTGCTCTTGTGTTACTAGGACCTGGATGCCTGGTAACAGCAGCCCTGTTTTAACTGGCATTTATCTAGTAAGGCATTTGATTTGGCCTAAGTTTTTTTTGCCTAGGTTAGAGTTTATTGCCATGTATGGGGTTTTTTTTGTTTTGTTTTTTTTTTTTTTATATATGACTGTAGGGAGCATAGTGGTTTGGGTGAAGACAGAATCATTGTACAAATCTGCTTGGTACACAGGATGAAGTGTAGGGACAGATCTCCAGCTGAGGATCTGCTCGTAGGAATCTTGATGATATACAGACAGCTTTGCTGATACTTTTGGGTTCTCTTTGATCCAAATTCTTAGCTCATGAGACATCAACGCTAATTTTTCATTTTCACATCAACTGTTATGTTTTCACTCCAACTGCCTGACAGCTCTAGACTGTCTGGTCAAGCTATAGGAGGAATGAAAAGAACAGCTTTATCGTGGACAGAATATCACCGGTACTGTCTCCTACTGCTTTTACTGTTTCCTTTGGAATGGAAGACCTATTTTAATGGTTTGTAGGAGGTTGATGGGCCCCAGATACCTTTGGGGAATTAATAATAAAACACAGAAAATACAGCCTGTCTTGGAAACTTAGGAGAAAATTGTTTTGTCTTATGAAAGTAACGCTTTCGCTTGTAAATTTGGATTCTTCTATCTTGCTGTGTTAGAGTAGGTTCGTTCAAAGCACTCAGAGGATTTGTATTTTTAATGTGAATGAAAATAGACCCATATAAAGTGCATGAAGACTTTTTTTTACCAGAAAAGCAATAAAAGATCCTTCTGCATACTTTTAATTTTCTGACTGTTTAGATACTGAAATGTTATAATTTTGTAAGCATTCATGAAGTTGTATTTTGCTTATTTCTGGAATAAATAGTAGTGTCATTTGGGCTATAAACAGATGAAAGATTTGAGAATTGGTCTGCTGCATATATTTAATATATATGCAGCTAGTTAAGAGCTATAAATGATGTTTGGAATGCATCAGGTGTTCGTTATAGAACTTTCAAGTTTAATTTATTTGAACATATTCTACAAGCCCTGTGGACAGGAAAGTGCTTATAGTCAGTTGCGATTCCAGTCCATTTAGGAATGGGACAGAATAACAATTAAGAGTCTTTTGTATGTAGTTACTGCCCCAGAATTATAACTACAAAGCAATAAAAGTATTATGTGATGCCAAAGGCTATCGATAAGTTTGCCAAACTAATCAAGGAAATATTATTAGTTTTACTATGAGCAAAAGCCTTTAATAATTGGAGGTCCCAGTGTTTAGGTAGATTCCTAAAGGCTTGTTTGGAATTCCTCTCTGTGGATGTCCAGCATGTATATATATTTCTTAAGGATTTCAAGGAAGATGGTTTAAAACAATGCTTACTAAAAAACAACTTGCTTTGAAATAATTTTTAGTGGCAGGAGATGTAAAGAAGCTTTAGGTGTAAAGAAGCTTTGAAAGTCATACCAGATGAGGGAAATGAAACTTCAGATGCTATGATGAGGGGTATCTGCACACAGTGCAGTGGGGATAGGCAAACCAGCCTGTGTGGGTCATTCCACTAATTTAACTTTACTGCTTCTAAATATAGGTCAGCACATTAGCAGATATCTCTGCTTGGCACTGTATTGTGCTGTCCTTTACCAAAAGTAATGGGTGGTTTGTCTTGAGCGATGAATGTCTTATTCAAGAGCCTATTAATTTCCTGTGTGGAAAAACTCAAAGTATTTGGTATTTCACATGTATGTACATTGGTTTTCTGTTTACTTAAGCTGCTGTGTCTGACTCTTTTCTTGGTCAGTGCAGATGCTTTAATGACGCAGTGCTTTCCAGGCAGACTCTTCTGTGGAATTTTACGTTATAGAGGGAACATAAGATGTTATGAAATGGGTTTCATAATAAGTTTCAGAGGTGGACTTTCTTATGTTGAAGCCATCTATTTGCAAACAGTTCCCTTGTTCACCAAAATTCAATGTATCAATACCTGCTTGGTGCCTACCTTGCAATTCTCTCCCCATCCCTGCCAACTTTCTGAAAATGTTAGTTAGGTGATTTCTGACAAAAGCGTGTGTTGATAGGAAAGAGCACAAAAGTAGTGGTCCAGCCAACTGTTTATAGTGAATATGCCGAAGTCCAGGCTTACTCATGTCCAAATGAATATTTACAGCTTCAAAAAAAGAAAAGCCAGTGATGCTAGACACTTAGATTTGTCAGCTAGAGAGACTAAAATACAGAAATTCTTACAGAATACTGTATAGAAGCATACCATTACAACTTAATATTGCGTTGAGATATGTTTTGATATGTAAATTTATTTTTTAATTGATGCCCAAATCACATGAATATTTTCTGTATAAAGCCACTGTAGTTAACATTTCTTAATTTTATATGACTAAGATAAACATAGGAGCACCCAAACGCATGTACAGAAGCAGATACTTTTTAATATGAACTAAAGGTGTGTGGCATTGCCACATAAAAAACTTGCACATATAAAAAAAGATGTTTGTTTCATGGAAGTGAGTTTTACACTTTGAAATCTGTGGATTCAGTGAGCATCATTTCCACATCATGAGAGGAATTTACTTGCTTCTTGCATAAGCATGATCATGATTTGCCGCTTGTAGTTGTAACACCAGATTTGTGCCTGTAAAGGTTTTATGTTGGTTCCTTCTACTGTTAGTTTAGAAGGCCTTGAAAGAGAAAGCTCTTTCACAGATGGAGAGTCACAGTAAAAAGTTTTGGCATTTTTATTTACGAAAGTATTGGACTGGTTTACTAGTACCTTAATTTTTTTTTTTAATCTTCTTTAATCTAGATTCTTTAGAAATCAAAAGCAAGGCTTTGTAAATCACAGTGATGTGTTACTGTTTGCCAATCATATTCATGTGAAGCTAGATGCTGTTTCTTTGCTTAACATCTGTCTCTCCTCTTCCATTCTCAAGAAAGTAATTTCAATGCCAAATATGGAACCACAACTTTGGCTTATCTGACTCTGTTTCACAGGATCTTATATACACGTGTTGCTAGCAAGTAGCTGGAGTTTTTTAATAGTGCTTATTGGTTCCTATTCAATGTTGCCTGTCAGATTTCATATGACTTAATACTTCTATGGAAGGCAGTCCACAATTCAGTACGTCTTCATGCTGATTAACTGGCACATGATTGCTTAATTTTTGTATTGAGCACAACTTGGTAGCTGAACTCTTGATGGGATTAGTACTCTTTAACGGTTGATTTCATACTTAACAGGTGAACAGTAGATTGTCCTAGGCAGTGTCATTTAGATACAAGTGGACTATGATATATAGCATTCATTTGTGATATAAAACTGGAGACGGTGGATCTAAGGTTCCATTTAGATTGCTAGTAAAGATTAAAACGTCCATCTTGATCAACCTCTATCTTGACCTAAGCTTTGTTCTACAAATTATCTGGAGAAATAACACCAAAGATAATTACGTTTCCTACAACTGTTTTCTTTAAAGATTATCCAAATGCATTAGCCCACCTGTAAAACTAAATAAAATTAAATATGCTGCAACTAATATACATTTCCCCACTTAAGATAAAGTACAGAAGACAATAGAAATGGAAAACTAGTGCATTCTGGCTCTAGATGAAAATGCTGCAATTGAACTCTTTCCAGAACAACATGTACTTGGATCAGTATTAAAGGGAAGTATTGTGCATGTCAAAGCCAAATGACCTAGCACATTCACAGTGCGGAGCATATTTCACAGTTATACAAATACCTAAACTGTTTTTTCAGTCCATAAAACAAGTAATTTAGAATTTAAGCTACAAGCAAAGCAAAACTGTCTGTTTTAAGAATTTTTGCTCTGAAATTGAGTCCAGTAGCTCAGTACTGTTATATTACTGTTATAGAGAAGCACTCTATTAACTCTTAATGATTTCAGGAATCAAGATATGTGACATGCTCCTCTATTTGATGTTAAAGAACCCCTCGGAGCTGCATTGTTACACCCGCTGTGCCTTTAGGTAAAAATTTCAATAGGCTTCCACTTTATTTCAGTTCAGTTAAAGTAATATTTATCAATGAATGGGGCTTTTTCCTCCATTATAATGAATGCCAATATAGAAGATCATTGCAAATGCTGGCAACAGGAAATATTTTTCAAGGAAGTGAAAAAGAGCCTATTGTCTCATTTTTGCTTTCATTTAATTTATCTACATCTTTCACATTGCTTGTTTTCATTTCCTTTCTCTGTCAACCACTATTTTTGTCTTATACTCATGCAGGCAGTGGTTTGTCAAAGACTGTTTTAGTCTATGTGAATCACTGAGGAATCTTGTGGAAAAAAATTAAATACTTCTGTATTAAAAAAATAAGAAATTTCATACTCTTTTAAAGAAGGCTTGTTAATAAATGAGCATGCTGTCAACTTCAGTAGATTATCTTAAGCATCCATTTTGTATTTTAATGCTACAGGTTTTATACCACAGTAAGTTTAAATAATTATCTGTAGCTTAAAACCTTTTTAATTGTGAATGATTTCATTTATATTTCATTTATATTTCATTTCAAACTATATATATTTTGTAGTGCTGGTGGCAAAAAAATTGTGATCAAATACCAATATGATCTGGATAAAATTTAAGGTCATATAGTTTAAGGTGCTACATGGATGTAAAGAAAACTTGCTCGTTTGTGCACATCTACCTTAAACAGGTTAAAAAGACTGCAGATCTGCTCACAAGCACAGCTCTATGTTAAAGTGCTCATATTTATTAATACAATATTTCTATTATGCACATCACAAAATCAGTGTCTCACTAAATTGGTATCACTGATGCCAATTTTTGGCCACATCTTTACACTAGGCAAGTATTTGTTTGTTTATTTGTTGTCAGAATTTTTACCTTATTTTTCTTTCCTATCCTTTTTGTTTTCCTGCTGGTTTGTTTTCATTTTATTACTCAGAGAGATGAATGATTTTAAATATTAAAAGCCACTCTTTTTTTTTTTCTTATTGTAAAGCTTAAGAATTATTGCTTGAGAATACTGCTTAAGAACTAATATTCTTAAATCCTAGGATATCATATTTGGTTTTATTATTTAGTAACAGTCTCATATTATGTTAAACTATCAAACTATGTTTTAAAAACCTAGTAAGCTTTTGGAAATGACAATACTGTAGCCTGTAGGCCAGTAAAGTCAACCAGGCTGACCTGATAAAGGGATTTTTTTCCACATCAACACTGGAGGGTAACAAATTGAGGTATTTTCAAACATTCTATTCCTTCCCAATGTCTTCAGCCTTAATTCCCACCCTCCCCCCCCATTTGTTTTTCACTGATAATCTGGCACAACCTTCCCTTTAGTAAAGTGTATCTCTTTAAAACACTCTTGAGGTATACCTGTGAGGCCCTGAGAAGAAATAGGAGACAAACTCTACAGCTTTCACTGTTCCGAAGAATCCCTTAGCATTATAAGCCCATTTTGAAATATGCACTATTGCTCTTAACACACCGGATTTTATTACTCTGTAACTTCAAACATTTAAACAATAAGTTTGTTAATACTTTGTCCTCTACCCTCAGTTATATTATCTTCTAGTATTTTGGAGAGAAGTGATACAAAGAAAAAAATCTCTAATTTCTAGTTAAGCTTCAGGTTTTGGAATGTCTCAAAAGTTCAGTTATACATTATATGTTGTCTTGAAAATGCTTTCTGGAATGTTTGTTCACCTTTCATCATAACAATATTCAACCCAAGTAATATGTGTTACTCAGATTTGGAATGTATTTTACTCTAAAGAGAAACAATTGCTTAAGTCAGAGTAGCAGCCATCAATTTTATGACTGAGCCTACTAAAATTTAATAATTTTTTTTCCACAGATGTGACACTTCGAGCATTTTCCAGACAATACATTACCAATTTTAAATTAAAACTAACTTTATATATATGGAATATGATATACTGGACTACAGTTATACTGCAGCCCTCTGTAGTACAACTGTGAAATTATATCACTTGTCTTCCCCAATAATATTTTATAGATCTTATCTGGAAAAAATATGTATATATCTTTTCAGGTAAGATAAAAATTCTTGGTCAGGAGATTATGTTTTCATTAAAAGAGCCGTCAGGTTTTCACGCTGGTCTGTTACACAAAGTCCGGATGCCATGCATGAATACATTATACATACATTTACCTCAGTTAACCCTTAACATATTAAAACAAGTCTAGCTGTGTTGGTACAGCACTTTAGCTCATGTACTTAGTTGTCATGAAAAGCAAGGTTGTATTGCTTGAGTAGAGAATGGCTGTTTTAATATTCACACTCTTTTACAAAGTTCTACAATGCATTGCTGTGTGGGATATTGATATTTTCTAAATTTCTTTAATAATAACTTGAAATGTCATTCTCTGAGGCCAGAAAAGGACATGATATAATTCCTATTGTTCAATTTTAACTTTAAAATGCTCCTAGCTCCATTTATAGCTCCTGCACCACTACTCTGACCATGGAAAGTATTTGCTAGGGCCTCCTACAATCATTTTCCAAAACATGTCTGCTTTTAACTGTGAAATGCAAAAGGTAGACTTAAGTGATAGTTTTTACTGGCTGGTAGTTTCCTGTGAGTCCCTTTCTAGTATTCCTGTTAAGTTTTCTGTTTGTTTATTTACACATTTATGCTGAATATTCTTTAACTTGTATGAAATACGCTTTAAACAAAGATAAAAAATGAAGGAAACTGGTTCATGCTAACTGAAAACCTGGTGATTTCTTGAATACTGTAACAGAAAAATAATTGTATCACATTTTGGAACTGATTTTTGACTGATTCTGATTGGGGTCATGTTACAACAGTTAATTATAAGGTCCACTCATAAAGCTGGTTTTTTTGAAGGTCTGACACCGTCTTAAACACTGCTTCTTATTAGTGGCTGGCAAATGAAAAGTTGTTCTGGAAGTTGCTAAGGAAAAGGGCAGAAGTGGCAAGTGTGTGGTTTGGCTGGATAGATATGGATGCCAGTGGAATCAAAGTATGACTTTTTGGATCAACCCTCAATTGATCCCAGTTGTGGTAGAAAGACCATTATGAACATATGTTCTGGATGGACAGATTCAGGTAGTTGATGTGTAGGGGTCAGAAACTTAATTCCTGACATGGAGTCTTGGCTAGAATACCGAAGTTCCTGCTCTGAAGAAACATGGAGAGTCAAGGTACCAATTAGAGAATACAATAGAGTGTTGATTTACTTGCAGGCAGTTTCTACAGAGAGCTTGGAGACAGGAACTTGTTAGCATCTTGTTATTTTTACATATTGTAAAGTTCTGTCGGACTCTTTAGGAGTCTTACTCCTTCTAACAAGACTCTCCCTCCTCCCTGTTGCTTGGCAGGTATAGATTTTGGTCTTTTAAGACACCAAGTAATTGCCTGTTGTGGGAGGGCGGGACAAGAGATTTTCCTCCACAGACTAAACTGGGACTTGTGTTTTTGTTTGTTTTTTCTTTCCCATTTCATGTGAACAGAAGGGTTTTGCTGTTAGTATAAGCAACCTAATGCCCAATGCAGGTAAAAATGGTATGTGATATTTCTAGAACTGAAGCTGACTTAAGGCTTTCTCTAGCAGAAGTTGTACCGATGGGAGAAGATATTGGAATTCTTCACAAATGTGTTCGGTACCCCTCTTTCTTTTAGAGGAGAAGGAAGATTTCTGTGAATCTTGTTCAAATGAAGGAACTGAATCTTTTTAGGCTTGAAACAGTCTACTTAAAGTTATGGCATATATTTTAGAAGCTAGTTACATTTAAATGTAACAAAATTGTTGCATGCTGCTTACTCTGTGTTTATTTTCATTCACTTGTGTGTTTTGATAGGGAGATTGTTACAGTCATTTAATAAACAGTCAAGGAGGGTGTAGCAGGAGAACAGTGTGGCATAGGTGAGTTTTAAACTTGATTTAAAGGATTATGTAATTCATAATCATGTATGATTATAGTATCTTCTAGTGCTGAGATAGGTAATTCATTACATGTTCATTATTGATATAAGGACTTCAATTGACTCATCGATGTGAGTTTAAAAAATTCTTTTATGTTGTCATGAATACATGGTAGCAAATACGGACTTTCTAATTGCTTTTTTTCATTGCATTGGGGATGCTTACAGGTTGAATGAAACATTGTTTTCCTCTGTTTTAGTCCAAGTTTTTTGATGTTAACTAGGATGAATTTCAGAGAATATGATGTCCTTTCTCAGAGTATAGAGAAAAGTGTTTCTTAAGGTTCTGTTTAAACTCATGCATGACTTCACAAACAAAAGTTTTGTGGGAAGAATATTAAATTATTAGTCCCCAAAACTTTAATCTATATTTTCAGGACTTGCTAAGTACAGAGGTTATGCTGGACAGTACAAAGAGTCTTTTTGTAATGGTATATTTACAAGCTTTTAATAACAATGAAAATACGAGCTTGGTATCCTGAATAAATCTCACTTTTTGGTCTACAAAACAAAAGGGTAGTTTTGCCTAAATAATTTATACAGTTGTTAAACTCGTGCAAATACTTCTATTACTGGAACAAATATTTATACTGAACTGGGGTTAATTTCTTTAGTTTCTTAACAGAATTTTATAGGCATTACAATTTTTTCCAAGTAAGGGTAATCTAAAAATATCAGAAGCTGCACTTACTTTGGTCTTATTTCTGGATGAAAGTACAGTATATGCCATTTTGCATTTAATACCATCTTGCCTAGCAGTCTGATTTTTGACTGCTGTTGTGATCTGTTTTATGTAACTTATGGCAAGTTTACATACTTTCATGACTGTTAATGCTAAATTCTATACTAGCAAAAGGTTTAGGAGTCGTTTACAAGGAAACATCCAATACCATGTGCTCATTTTGACAACTTATCATGAAATGGAAAAGGAGAAAAATAAAATATCTACATTTAGCAAAATATCCATGCTTTAGTACTTAATTCTCTTGATAGCATACAGGACTGGAAGTGTATTTATGTTTATCTTAATTTAAAACAGTTCTCAAAATGAAGAACTGAAAACAAAGACTTCAGACACAAATCTTATTTTTAAAAATGAAACCATAGGGGTGCCAAATCAAGTGTGGATTTAGCAGGGAATTAGTTGTAAATCCCACTACCCTGTCACCATCCCTGCCCTATTATCTTCAGTCGCTGTTGTGTTTTGTGCTCTTTTAAGTGACATGGGTGAGACTGGACAAACCATACTTTGTGTTAACATCGCATTCCTTAACCTGCAAGAGTTCATTGTTAATTCCTTGCTTTCCTCCACTAAAAGACTTAACTTCTTATGTGCAATGTCTTCTGGGCTATAAATCAGTAAAATAATTTCACAGATGAAGAATCTAGATTAAAAAAAGGTAAGGTAAATTCGTTACATGACACTTAAGAGGAACAGAGATGAAATTCAGGAGTTCTAGCTTACAGTCATCTTGAGGTAGCTGTGAACAGACCCCATTACACTTATTCTGCTATACTATAGAATCTGCTAGTGCCGAGATTTTTAAAATTATATGTTTTCACATAACACTGCTGTAGAAAGAACCGCTGAATAACTGAGTGTTATTTCTGTATACCGAATGGCAGTTACTTACTCTTAAGTTTTTTTTGTTTTGTTTTTTTTTTCATTGTGACAAAGTAGACTACCAAAATTAGTGTTCCTGAGGAGTCAGCTGCTCAGTCTTATCCAACTACTCCATAAAATCTTTAGATACTTTTGGTTTTCTTTTTACTGTGATTAACCAGTGTAAATTGAAATATGTGAGGGACATACAGAGATATGTTAACAATTTGACTAGCATAGACAAATAGGTAAATGATAGTCAAAGCAAGTAGATTAAAGCAGTATGTCCGTTTTACTCAACTCCAGTTTGTCTCCATACATTACTTTTATGATCAAAAACCCAGAAGATTCTTTCAAAGAGCTATTTGGTGCACACAGGTTTAGCACTATCTCTGAATGTAGTTCTCCAGAGGAATTTCTTTGATTGTGAAGAGAGGCAGAGTTTAAAGACAGGGATGTTACAGGCTAATTTAGCCAGCCAATGCAGATGTCTAAAAGTGAATGGTGTGGCACAGAGCCTAACAGTAAAGCTCTAAAGCTTGTGCCTTATGTTCAGATTTTACTGTGATAAGTGTGGGACACATCGACTGTATCAATCAAATAAACTAAATAATGAATTAAACTTAAAAAATCAATCAGATCATCCTGCTAAAAGTTCTTACTAATTTTTCAAATTTTTTTCTTATTAAACAGTTATTTCATGTGAATTATTTATCTATTAATCTAAGTATCAACTTAAAGGAAAATTTTTATGGTCAGCTTTAAAACATTGAAAATAATAATGATGAAAATACATAACCAGTGGTATACATATAACACAAAATGTATAGCTCATGATAGAGGACTTTTATCCAAGTGAAAACAGTCTGCCAGGAAAAGAAATGTTTGTGTGATATATCCCAGTCTGATGGAAGATCTTAGATGACATCTCTAGTAACAATTTTTATATGAAAGAACTTATTTCTATGAAAATAAAATGCATGCTTTTGGGGGGTAAAACCAAATGTGCTTTAGACTGCATACAGGCAATTATTGCACATTGCATTGAGCTGCACAGTTTAGTAATCTGATGTTAACCAGAGTAGTTTAGGTTTGACATTTTATATTGCACTTCACTCTTAACCGTCAGAGCATGTGAATTGAGGACAAATGCTTTGTTAATTTGGAACCAGTGACCAAACTTGGGGTACTTTATTTATGTCACCTCTGTATATGTGGGTGGCCTGTGACTTCACTCTCAGCTTTCTGTTCCTGCAAGCTGTAGGCTGCCATCTCTGCTGTCACTGTAGAAGAATTTATTCCAATTGGCTGCTATGAGTGTTTGCTTTTGTCTTACATCACATAATGTCCAAGATGCTGTTAATGGAATGTCTTTAGAATATCTTGCCATCTGCTGCACAGTGCTGTAGGTTTGCTGGTTTTTCCAAATTTGAGCATTGCCTAATTAGGACCATGGAAAAAATTAAACAAAAGTTGAGGGGGGGAAAAGTAATGGGACAGCTGAAAAGAATCACTGGCATTCCAATACACTCTTTAAATAAACACAAGCTGTGTTCCATGGTTAAACATGCACTGTACTTGTCTTGAGCCTCAGTTTTCTGTCTGCGGTATACAGCGTTTAGCCAGAGGATCATTTCTGGTTTTTGCCAAAACATTTAGAGAAATTAGTGTTCTAGCATAATGCCACTGAAAATGCAGCCTGGCTTTATAGCACAATTAGGAACTCCATCACAAGCGGAATATTAGAAATATGAATTTGGCACTCTTCCTCCTCCCGGTTTTCTTGAAAATCTGAATATTTCACTGTGGAAAAAGTTATAGGGAAATGCCTGATAGATGGATGTTTCAAAGAACAGGTGACATCATTTCACTCTTAATGCTGTCCGTTTGATCCAAAGAGCAGGTTTATTTTATTGTAATAGCTTAACGGTGATGTTTCTCTGTAGGGGAAAAACAATTATCGGGTGAATCTGGAGCCTGAGCTCTAAAGAGTAACGGGACATGTTCTTTGCTATGTGTAATCTTTGTTTAAAAGCAAAGATATAGATCTTATTGGCCAGTTTTCTGTTTATTAGTCTTTTTTAGTATCTGTAAATTTGAGTTCTTTATTTGTAGTGCATAAGGCTGTCTTACGTCTCTGAGCCAACCAATGCAATGAGCCTAGGAGGTATTCACGAGTCAAATTTGGCACCTGATGTAATTAGCTAAAACTAAGCTAGGAAGTCTCCTCAGTTTCCCCCTGAAGTCAGTGGAGATAAATTTTAAGATCCTTTAACAAGTGATTCAGATAAGTCTCGCATGTCTTCTGTCTTCTCTTTAATGGCTCTAATTGGAGCTTGAAGAACCCGTATTGCTTTTTCTCTCTTCTCATTCGTAGACACTCAGCTTACATGTTTACGAGTCCCCAACAGCTGAAATCAGGTGATTGCCACGTCAGTCCTGCCACAGGACAGTAGGGTAACTACTTCATATTGTAAGATTGATGTCAACATTGCTTCCTTCATTCATGACAGGCAATCTAAAATTTTTGATGTAGCTCATCTTAGCAGAACTTGTGTGACATCAGCAACTTCTGCCTTTTACCTTTGTTTACCTGCTGCATGTCTGCCTTATGTATTTGGACTGTTGAATTTTTCACAATGTCTTACAATGTCTTTATAAAAGTGCCTGACTGTCAGCACCACCACTATGAAAATAAATTTAATAATTATATTTGTATGTACAGAATATCACTTCATAAGTTTTAGTTGAACTTGATTATTATGATATGAAAAGGTTTTCTTGTCTTCTGCTTAACGGGAGGAATGTTATTCCAGAGTGATACACAGTGTTAAAAATAAAAATTACACCTATTCCTTGCTGGATGTTAGTCCTAAGAACACTTTCTCCCTCTCGTTTCTGTTTTTTCAGGGGAAGTTGCTAGTGAAACTCCTAAAAACAAGTTAGATAAATTCATAGGAGTTCCCCTTTGGGAAATTAGTAAGCACTCTCTGAATAACGACAATATGCTATTTCAAGGTTGCGTGTTAAGAGACACTGGTGTTTTGGGATGGTTTTTTTTACATGTTGAGGGGAACTTCCTAATCCCCAAACCTCCACAAAATCTACTTTGATTTCTTATCAATCTTTCAGCTCCTTACATATGTGTACTTTGTGTTTTGTATGAGTGTATAACAGCTGTGTGTCACCAGTCCTGTGCCTCTGAGAAGAGGGTAAGTGGTATTAGCAGTGCAGGTACCTAACTTAGTGGATATGCATGAATTTTTGAAGGTAGGCCTTCTGATAAATCAGGTTTCTATGTGGAGAGTTAAATCAGTGGGTAGAATCCTACAAATATTCAAAGAGATAATAAACTCCAGAAGTTTGTGTTACCCCTCCTAACACAGTACTGAAATAACTGGCATTTCATACTCTGTTGTTTTTTTATATTTGATTATATCATCACAATTTGCTTCAAAGAGATTGAAAAAACAGTTTATTGTACTTAGAATGAAGGAATACTATTCTATGGGTTACAACTGACATTCTTGTTATGCTTCCACCTTTTAATCTAAACTCTTAAGTGCAAATACAATTGCTATTTTAAGCTTGAAAATTTTTTAAAATGTTTTTAGTGTTTTTGAAGAATGTTTTTGTGTCTCATTCTCAGCATTGAAATGATTTGTCTTTGTCACAACTTCTTCATAAATTGGGAATGTCAAATTTATTACTACAAAAAGGCATACCTGCTGAAGTTCTAGCTATGACACTCAGTGAAGAATTGGGGCACACTTGGATATATTTTCTTGGACAAAACAAGAACTCTAAATCATAATGTGATGTCATGACGAGTGCTCCGTTAATGTGAAGATATGTGGAAAGTTAATCAGTGTTGTTGATTTATCAGCCGTTCCACAAATACGATTTTGTTTATAATTGTGATGTTGCATTTTACTTGTGTTCTCTTAATCTTGTGCAGTACTTGTTCCCTATTTGTCTACTTGCGTATGAAAATTACTCAAGGAAATGTATTATAAGTTCTACTTCATATTTTTGATAACTTCTGTAGCTGAAATATGATAGCCTTGGCTGGAAAATAGAAATGACAAAGTTGTATTAAAGGATAGTCCTTATTAAATAGGCATTTAATATTAAAAACTGACTAGCGGGGAATGTTATAACTAGTTTTTCTGAGCTTTCAAGATGACATAATAAAAAATAATTACTCTAGTATATAATTTTTTTTTTTTTTTCCTGGGAACATGTTTTCTGTGTGAGCTATTTAAGTGAATTCTAACTGGATATAAATCTTTACATCTCTTTTATGGCTCTGCTCTTTTTTTCGCTCTTGCCAGTGATGTTGCATGCTAATCTCACAGCACGCAGTACAAACATTACTATTTCAGATAACTGCAATTATGTACTCATTGTTTTACTCCATTATTAAAAAAAATGTGGAAGGCATGATTATGAAGACAAAACCTACAGATATAAGTGCCATATACTATGGTGATGCTTATCTTTGAAGTGCTCAGATTGCTTTGTGTTTCTACTCCAAAAAGATCAGATATTCTGTCTTGGTTTTGCATCATCTAAATCAACTGGAGGTAGTCTTTTATAAGCTGCTATGTATACTGACAGAATTCAAGTGGGCCATTTTAGTTCCTTTATTCATCCAGCTTTTTTAAATTAAAAATAAAAAACTGTATAGTAATGTTTGTGGAAGGAGCAGTTTCATTGCTGCTGCTATACCTCTTAACTAGGATGAAGTAAAGACTACACCAATAATTTGGAACTTCAATTACCGTTGATTTCAGAAGATATTTTGAAAAAAGTTGTTATAAGAAGGGTTCCAAGTTTTAATTGAAAATTCATATAAATAAGCATGTGTTTTAAAAAAAAATCCTTTCTATTGTATTAACTTTACATTGTATGAATCTATTACAGAGAAATACATGTAAGAACAATATGGTTAATACATATTCATGAACATATAAAGATTTTTATTCACTTGCCACTTCAGTCTGTCTTTCTAGAACTTTTGCTCTCATGTTCTCCCTCTGATTTTGAGTTTCAGAGCAAAAGACTATTCCAAAGAAACAAATAACTGTCATTCAAGAAAAACTGTCTAATCTCTCTCAACAGGAAAGAAAAGAACAGAAAGAGGAATATAGGAAAAGCAGTGAGGAAATACCCAAAAAAGGAAATAAACCAGACTTTTCAAAGCAAGGTTTGTAGAGAAACTAAGATGGTTTGAGCCTCCTTCTTTGATTTGAAAGTGAAGTATGCTTAAGCTGAAGTTAGGTTCTTGGACTTGAGACTTAAAAAGGCCCAGTCATGCAAAGATCAGCTATGATTTGCAACTTGTGAAATTATAACCCAAAATGTTAATAACTTTGAGACTATATAGTTTTTGTGAAACTTGGAAACAAATAAGATGGACTGAGGAAACTGGATCTGTAAGTGAAACTGAAATGGGAGTTTCACTCAGTGTTGCGCATCCTTTCTCATACTGAAATAATGTTTTTTGTAATGATATCTTCTGTTCCTTTTAAAAATACACTTGGACTATTTCTGTGTAATGGCTATTTGTTATTGGTATGTACCATAAAATTATAATTAGACCTGGGACATCAAACAACCCTGTAAAAAAACCACACACACAAAAACCCAACAAAAAGGATAACACTTTTTGTTTTAAATTCTTGTCTCTTCTTTTTCAGTTAGAAAGTCAGATGATCAGAGAAAGTTTTATTGTAAAGGGGTAGATACCATTGTATTTGAACAGCTTCATCCATGCAATGAAGTATGAATGTCTTGCACCAAGAGAGTTGGATGCCGGTGCTTCTACTTGAGATATTAATTCAGAAAGCCCCTTAAAAAGTCAACATATTCAACTTAAATTAGAGACATAAAATTACATGGTTTGACTATTCTTCTTAGTGTAAACGTATACTCAAATGCAGGAGAACTTCCTGAATCAGGACTAAAGTGTTTTCTTGCTGTCAAGTTAGCCAAATGTTCTAAGACTTTTGTGTTCCCATAGCTGATTAGAGAACTAAATCTACTTAAATAATATGGGTTCTGAGGTTTTATGCTAATATTTAAAACACTTAGAATATTTACAATGTGCAAGTAATCCATATCTCAGAATTCCTAGCTTGAAACCAGTGCAATTCTATGAATGTGAATACAAATTATCCAGTTTCATGTTTTTCAAAAATGTATGCTCTCTTTGCTTGTTTTGAGGGGTCTCCTGTAATGTGAACTTAAAGGAAAAATGGATAAAAATCTCATTTCTTTATTTAAGAATTCATGTCCTCTGTGTGTCCATACTTAATATAAACCATTCTGTGATTTTTAAAATATGTCTGTGATATTACTAAACCATCATAACATATACCTAAGATGGGTTACAAACATCACTATTGTTTTCTTCTCTGTAATAGAGCTTTCTTGGCTTTCTTCTAATCTTTTCCAGAAGGCCAACATCTTTCATATGAAAGCAAAGCTGGAATCATAAGCATCTGATCTTTTTTTACAGTTTCTTAGATGCTAAAACCTTGAGTTTCCATACTTAGTCTGTAAGGTTAAGAGGGAGCTGTATGTTGATATGTGTGGCCAGGGTACAGCTGCCATCTGGATAACGGAACAACACACTGGTGTGGCTGAGACCACAGTAGACTGTACAGCATGCATATGCTGAATTAGATGGTGTTGGCAAGACTTGTGCCTTTAACCTCCTTCTGTCGACTTGCACCTGTGTCTTTTTAGTCAGTCAGTCTCCTTTCCCTTTCTCTGACTCCTCCCCTTTCCTTCCACTCTTGCTCTGCTACACTCCTGCAAATTTTTTTTCCCAAACAAACGTATTTTTACCTTAATGTTTCATTTATTCTGTTACACAACTTTGTTACTTTGTAGTCCATCAGTTTTTGATGCTTAATGTTCCTCTTTGTTTTTTCACTGTAATATCTTATACCAGAATATAGGGAATGATCAAGCTACATTGTTGTTAGTAGTGAAGCATACAACAGTTTGTTTTGCTGACACGTGTTTAAGGTGAAAAACGTTTCCTGACATGCTCTTGCCTTTTAACAACGAAACTGCTCACGATCTTTGCACTTCAAAGGCATTTACTCACTGAAACTTAGTTATAAATAATGCAGTATATTTTGCTTAATAAAAATGCCTCACATGCAGAACAGTACAGTAAAAGCACAAGTTTTGAATCTCATCACATGCATAATAATATTGATATTGAAGAAATAAGTTATCTGTGGATTTGTGAGTCCAGTTGTCGGTCTTGGGACCTTCCCCAGTGCAGTTGTAATGGACATGGGTCTTTGGAATGTCAACATGAAGGATCAACATCATCATCGCATCTGTCTCTTAATATGTTTGGAAGTTTTGAAATTTGGCAGTAAAGTATACATATGTGTGTGTACTGGCCATTATTTACTGAATTATATCCTTATTTTCGTAGGAGTTTACTAAAGCTCAAAATGATCTCTGTTTATTGTGAGGAAAACATAATTTAGTTGGCCATGAAACAGTAATGTGGAAATGTTTTAATTGTAGATTGTTCTGTCTTTTCCAAATGCTTAGTATAATTTCTTGCAGTTCTCCTAATACTTACAAATTTGGGCATCAAACTTATTTTGATAGCTTGAGGATGATATCTAGATTGAAATTCCTCATTTTGCTTATATTCTGGTATCAATTTCCTGATTTTCAAAGTTAATATTCCTTCTATGTAATGGTTACAACGCACATCAAGTGAATAGAAATTATATTTCCCCAAGTATTTTCATCATTATTGTAACTGCCATTATTGTAGTATAGTTTGGTTAACGCATAACTCTGAAGCATCTGATACAGAACACTGGCCATATTGTGCTTTATGTAGGTGTCTTTGGAGAAAGGTAACAGTGTAAATGGTTCTATTGATGGGCACATATAATAACTGCAGAGGCTAGTCATCTGCGCTTTGGGAGGCTGAGTTCCTTGCATATGATTGTAATATATCTTTAGAGAATACATATGATATTATAAGGTGAGATTTAATGGGACAGTACGTTTATTTAATCATTTTGAATATTGCTACCAATTTTGTGTTCTATATTCTCTGGTTGTTATGTTGATGCTGATTTGTGATTAAAGTTCTTAGGACTCATATTCCAAATTGAATGTTGATCCTTAATAACAAGCTCTAAATACACAAACTTAGAGAACTATGCAATTTATTGTAAGACTGATTCCATAGAATCTTATTTTGTCATTCTGAGTAACAGTCTGTGACAAGACTGTGTTTTGTGAGAAGGAATGGAGCTTGTGATATCCCCAAACAGAACAATAAGGATACCTCAGTTTTAATTTGAGTTATTCCTTTGATTTTTCGTTTTTTCCCCTTGAGGCATTTCTTGCTGTTTCTGTACTTTGCTAATTTGTGTATGTAGACTGAAAAATCCTTAAGCTTTTGCAAATATATCTGTACAGTCTGTATCATAATAGGAGCCTAGTTTCAATGGTTTACTTTAAGTGCTGTACTACAAAAAATAATTATGTATTTCAGGTGAAAGGGCATCTTTAATCCTGAAATAAGTATAAAAAATGGTGTTACTATATCAGACAATTTATAGTGTTATGATAATCAAATATTGTCAGGGTAAAATATCTGTGAAATAAAGTCACTTCAATTGCCATCACATGAAAATGGTATTAATATCTCTCAAACCACCATGAATATCAGTGACTCCCATTATATGCTGACAGGTGCGATCAAGGAGACTTTCATAATGACTAGTCACACAGTGATGAAGTACATGAAGAAGTCTGGTAAGTAAATATGAGAGCAACACCTTTTTTCTGTCCTTCTAGACCAAACATCCCAAATTAATTCCTTCATTTTAGAGGAAAAAAAATCATCCCTTTCAGTAAGAGTCTATTTGTTAGTTTTGTCAGTTGAAGTAGAACTATGCACATTTGTTTTGTCGTATTTTGCTTTGTAAAGAAAATTTCCTTTTCCACTGTTCTAAATATGTGAAAAGAATTGCATGTGTCTTGAAGTGTCTTGAAGCCCATATGGTCCCAGGGTTTGGTTATTTGCCAGTCTTCTTAGAAGTACACACAAAAACTATGTTAAAAGGATGATACTAATGATGCAAAGATAGCTTCAAGAATTGTAGGCCTTTGTCATTGCCTAAACAAAGTTTGAGTTCTACCTCTTTCTGATTACAATCTTTAATTACTTGTCTACAACTTTTGTTTATGTTTGAGTTACTAATTTTGAAGGATAGGGCCTTCAAATGAAGTTCAAATGAATTGTAACTTTGTAATATGTTACGCTTATATCTCCAGGGATGAACTTCATTTTTTGCGAAGGAAGAAAGAAATGTAAGGAGTGATTAAGGCTTTTTTTGGGGTTTAGTGTGAATATAAATTCCTTAACACAAATAGTGTTGGGATACTGTAGTAGTAAATGACAGAAAGATCTAAAAAAGGAAATAGAGCATATTGTTTTCAGAGTAATTGTATCAGTGATTGTACTTGCATATGTTAACACAGTGATTTAGGTGGGGTTCTTATTTTTGCATTTCAGTCAGCTGACTTTCTTTTGACTATCGGGAAGCGCACGGGTTGCTGACAAGCAGTATAATTAATACTGTCCCTTTTTGGTCTGTTTGGGTCCACATTAGCTCCAAGGAAGAGAGTATTTCAGGAAAAGTGTAGCTCTTCCTTGACTAAAACTTAAGAAGCCACCCTCTGTGGCTGCCGTACCTGCTGCCTGGGGGTGCCGTGGACCCCGGGTGCTACCAGCCGCCTAGTTGTGTGCGTGGGGAGGCAGGCCTGGTTTGCTCGTACAGATTGGTCGTGCAGCAGGTGCACAGTAGGTGCTGTCTGCGCATGTGAGACATAGCGTGCATGTGCAGTTGGCTGCTGACATCACTTCCAAACTGTTCCAAAATGCGTTAAAATGACAGTGTGCTTTTGTTCTTTGGAGACAGTGCATGAGCATTCTTATCAGCACAGACGATGACAGCTGAAAAGTGATGAGCACCACAAACAGCAAAGATTCCTGGACACCGTAGTATTCAGCTTTGCCGTGTCTAACGGTCCAGCAGCCTCTTATCAGGCCACCCATGAATGCACAAAGAACCCTTGTGCTTCTAAAGATGCTTTGTTGATAATAGATTTCTGAAGAGTACTCAAGTGCCTTTGAACAGCCTGTCGTTGGAGCTGTAAGGCTCAGGTGTATTCAGATCTTATCACCCTCAGAGCATCACTAATTGCTTGTCAGCATGTGATTTTAGAAGGTTTTTAACTGAACTATTACAGGCATCTCAGTCCTAGTTTTATAGTTAATATAGTATAAATCTAAAAATGGAAAATACACTTGCAAGAATTACTCTCATTTCTGCTTGTAATGTACATGTGGTGCCGCCAACATTGTGCTACATCAAAATGCATAGTTCAGGCTGAAATTCAGTGTTGCTAAATCAATTTATTTGAAATAATGATTGATTTGAAATAGTTGGACAAGCAGGTGCAGAATACAGGGGGAAAATCCAACGTGAATACTAATCATGGAGCGTTAGGACCTGAGAGAATATATGGTCAGAATGAGATAGGAACAGTATAAAATAACTGTAATGATTCTTTTTGTCTTGGAAATAAGTTAGTGTAAGATAAATTCATGGCTGTACAATATGTATTATCACAGTCTTTTTCTCCGTGTAAAATAGAGACCCAAATGCTAGTGATGTATATTATTTTACCAAGAAACATGATGCAGTTTAATAAATGATACCTAGGAAAATTTAAATTATTAATGGTTGATGCTACCATCAGGTATTTTAATCCACTTGAATTCCACCATTTTTCTGAAGTCATCTGTAAACATACAAGTGAGTCTGATTTGCACTTCCCTCCTCTTTGGAATGAACAACTTTCATACAAAAATGAAAAGGGAAAAAAATAAGAAAGACAGAGTCATCTGCACTAAATTTAAGAGCCAAATTAAGTAAGAAACCCAAAATTCACGTAGTTATTTCTGAGGAATAACATAGACCTTTTTTATGTTACTGAAACGTTATATAAATGCTTAAAATCATTGAGGACACAGAGACTTTCTGGTGAATGAGGGGACAAACGACTTCTGGCCTGGGCCTTACCAGCTCCTTTCCCCCTAGCCCATTCACTGTGAAGCCTCTGAGAACGCCTCTGTAACCCTGCAGCACGCTCCGCGGCGCTGGGGTTGCCATCAGGCAGCTCTGAAAGCCGCCGACGGCTCCGTCTCAAACTCGTCGTTACTGAGCCTACGTCCGCCTCGGGTGTGAAGTGACTGACAAACGAAGTGCCCTGTACAGCAGTATTCTCCCTCTCAGGACTGGGAGCATGGGAACACTGGTGGCAGGAGGCTCCCGCCTCAGCTACCAGCTCTCGTGCCGCCGTGTCCCGAGGCGGGCCCGGCCGGCCGCGCGCTGTCCCCGCCCTCGAGGCGATTCGGGGCCGGGAGCCGCTCGTTGGCTTTGCTGGCGAGCGCAGCCGCCAGGGGGCGGTCACAGAGCGGCTGCCGCGCGCGCTTCCCGCCTGCCGGGGCGCCGCGGGAGGGCTGCCGGGCGG
>Ga0065711_1005014_pt1 | contig 24535 bp, 9 predicted proteins | sample Hoacrofraction12_FD_59098 | JGI IMG/M metagenome (GOLD analysis project Ga0065711, IMG submission 59098) | Hoatzin crop microbial communities from Cojedes, Venezuela - Epithelial fraction 12 v2 (version 2) | ecosystem: Host-associated > Birds > Digestive system > Esophagus > Crop | place...
TTTTTTTTTTTTTTTTTTTTTCATTTCTCTGCTTATTGGCATTATATCTATATGCTATTCCTTCCAACGGAGCGCCGTTGGTTGTGATCATTACTTCAGCACGGTGTTCAAGTTCTTCTTGTCTAGCCAGGGTATTATCATTATCTAAGATGATGTGAAAATGGGCTAGATTAAAGAAGAAACTGGGAATCCTGTAAGAGATCCAGTAAAGCAGGAGGAAAAACTTTAGTTGAAAACTTTTTAATGTATTTTTTGAAGTGTAAGCTGAGCCAATAATTCAGTTCAGGTCCTACTCGTAGACCAAAAGTACAATTAAAATATCTGAAACTATCTTCACAATCAGAAGAGAGGGCAAAGGCTGTATGATAAACTACCCTCCTGTCCCTAGACAAAGTCTGTCTGGGTCGTGTTTAGGAGGCTGCTGTGGAGAGGAATCTTTTACTGTTTCTATTATCTAAGCTGGAATTACTTTGTCATTTCCTGTGTGAAGAAATGGAAAGTCTGATGTATAAAAGGCACTGAAGTCCTAATAACAAAGATTTTTCCTGAAATGTTTGCATTTCAGATTTCAAAAGATTTTTTAAAATCTTTGAAACACTCTGAAGGTGTTCTTTTTTCAAAAGCATCTTTGACAGAAGAAAGCAGTACACCATTACAAAGCTGTCTGTTTTCTCAAATAATGAGTAAAGGGAACTGGATCATTAGACTTGTTTTAGCCTCTACAGCAACGGAGCTTGAGTATAAACTGTGAAAATACTTCTTTTTGGAAGCTGGCAACCATACAGAAAAAAAGTAATAAGTAAAAGTACATATTACCTCATTTATAGGAAACCCTATAAACTGTAGCAGCTCCTTTAGGTTGTTCTGATGCCAAAGAATATTTCAGACTTCGTCTTGTATGAGTAAGATTTGCAAAGAGTTTACTGTTATTCAGTAAAATACCATTTCTCTCAATGGCTTCATCTCAGCCCTACTGAAATAGAACGCCTTGAGGCTGCTAGGTGGTAATTTTCACTGCTTCAATTTTGTACAGTCTGTCTTCAGCTGGAAAAATATATATCTTGAAAAACTGTTATGGTTACATTTGCTAACTCTTGTAATGCGTACAGCAGCCCTTTCATGGAAACAAATCTTGCATCAGCAACAGTGACAGCAAACAGATGACCTTTTCATGACTGCTTCAGCTTTCCGTAGTACCTGTGCTCAGGACTCAAAGGCAGGATCCTGTGGAGGACATAATATCATCCAGAAAGCATTCTCTGTGTATGTGCATGTACATGTAGAAGTTTCCATCTAAAGATAAGAGCATTAAGAAATCAGAATTTACATCCATAATCCTAACAAAAGAATAGTTACAAATCTGGACACTTCAGCTGGTCAGAGTGTCACCGGCTGCCACATAATTTGCTTCCTTCTTGTACTTACTGGGATACACAATGGTTCCCTGCACTGTACTTAACAAAATACTCTTTTTCATATCTGGGGCTGTATCAAACAGCATCCTACTTCTCACTTATCACCTCACTTCTCTCTTATATTGTCTTCTCCATGCTTGTGGTAATTTGAAGTCATTGGCCCAAGTTCTGTGTGGGTTTATGGTTGGACCTTGCAAGATGTTAGCAACTTTTTCAATACGGTAAGGTTAATACCACAGTGTTCGGTGCTGCAATCCGTCTCTCTTTGTACTAATATGGAATGAAATTATCTGAAAATGTAAAGATGCAAATGCATGCTAAATTTTGATGCAGTATGACTCGTAAAAGCTGAAACAAATTAGTAAATCTGAAGAGGCGCATCATTTATTTTAAGCATTATCTATAGTCTGGCTGAAGAGTAACAGGTACACTAGGCCTGTTAGATAGATTAGCTTTGACCTGTAGGTAATTGAGAAAGTGGCATAACAGCAGTAAAGGGATAATTTTGATGATTCAGAATAAGATCTTCTGTACAGTTGATCACACCCGAAAGTCTACTGATGTAGGTGGTGTCATCTAATGTATATAAAGTTGGGCTGTGATGTAGAGTGGAAGTGTGAAAATTAGAATTGTGAAGGTCTGCTCTTCAGCAAAATACACCTCCTGTGGCAGTAGCTGCAACATTGTTAGCTGACAGTATAGGATTATGGACTGGACATCTGTAAAAATGCACAAATTAAGAATAAGACTATTCAAGCCCACTTCTGAAATTCACGCACTTTCAGCTTCTGACTTAATACATCTTATCCATGGTACCTGGTAGGAGATTGTGCTTGCTTGGGAAGAAAATTAGGCAGGCAGAACAAGCTGAGGTGTTTTTGTTAGTACATCTGTCTGCAACAAAATCCCACTGTAGAATGTATTGGGTCAGCATTCATGGAAGACGTGAACAGTAATAATAATGATAATAATAATAAAGAAGCAGTTTCTTTGTAAGTGGGGTGGTCCCTTTAGCTCATGCATTAGTGCTTGCACTACAGAAAACTAGTAATTTATTGATGCAGATGGCTATGTAAAGTGCGTGCAATTTGTGAGGGTGCTTGACCCTTGACTGATGGGCCATATGTTGCAAAGCCCCAGAGGCATCATTTGACTGAGTTCTCTTCCTCTCTCTGTCTCTGCACCTATGGTCCTTGTTCAATCACCACATATCGAACTACAGACTTACTAACTCCCCCAATAAATCTCCAACTAATGGCTCACAAAGGCTATAACTTAACCCTTTACATACAAAAGAGCACATAATTTTGTGTTGAATTTTTCACACTCATTGAAATAAATATTGCATGACCTAGCTAGTTATCAAGGACCAAGATGTCGTAAAACATGACCACCTGCAGGCTTGTCATTGTCTGCATACACCAAATTCACATGGAGCATTCTCAAACTTAACTAATGTGTATCTGATGTTATTGAGTGGTGTACCCTAAAGGCACACTTTGATTGTACATTACTGTTGAGTTGCATTTCTAAAATACTACTAGCAAAACACAACAGAGCACCTAATGTGTCTAATTTACTATCTTGTCTTGTCTGCTACTCTTTTTATATTCTAATAGGGTTAACAGTAAGTTCTTCATGACCTAGGCATATGTCAGTTGCATAGAGATTTGACAGTTATCCCAGTAGACAATCTTTCCATAATCTATTAAAATGTATCAACATTTTTCTCTCTTACAAACCCTTTTCTTAAGAACAGCTAATGTATTCATGTGCAATAAAATTACAGCTGCCGTTTATTTCATACACCGTCCTTAAAATGTACGATGCTGCAAATCGCTCCCATGCTAGACTGGCAAGTGGGGTTCTGCATTGCTGTCTGCAGTAGGAGCTGTAGGCTGCTGTATAACAAAGCAGCCCTGTAAGAAAGTTGCTTCTTGTACTAAGCTATTTTTAGATAAGAAGCCGAACAAGTTACACAAAGCAAGACACAATGGTAATGTCTGTATAAGATTAATATTTCAAAAGAGCTGTATAAGTACTAAGAAGTAACCCCATACACACAACTAATATAGTTACAGAGATTCAACTTTAAAAACATAGAGTTGAAACTAGAGAGGCTGAAATTTTTCAGTAAGTTCAAAGAGCAGAGGAAGAAAACAGTTCCAGGTAGACGAAGACTATTCTCCTTTCACTGCAAAATAGTGTGGGGTGACAGTTTAGCTGGGTGGAAGTCAGTGGGAGTACTGGTGTTGACTGCAAGGTCATAACTTTACCTAGAGAGAGCTGAGGCCTGTGTAGGTAAAGGGACGTTACTTAATTTACACTGGTAAGCCTTGTGTAGCAGTTTTATGTGAGAAGCTTTTTTTTATTCTCCCAAGTTCATTTTGGCAAAATCCTGATTAACGATGGGGTTTTGTGTGAATGCACACTGTGACAGTGCTTAAACAGGGCTCGGTTAATTTTTTATATATTTTCATGCTTAGAAAACGTATGAAAACTTTAATTCACTAAGGTAGTCATGGTTCTGTAGTTTAAAGTCTTTGTACAGGTGAGGCCTTTTTTTTGTGGATGATTGTTTGGGGGTAGAAAATGGAAAAAAAATTCGGAGCAATTATTTGGAGTTCTTCAGTCAATCTGAACTAGTTATTATGGTACCAAAAAAAGTCAGCTCATGTTGAGCTGATGTAAATGAATAAATTCACAGCTTCCTCTTAAATTGCTTCCTTAGCAGTTTGTGATATAGATAGAAAGCGAGGTTATTTCAGCAGAGATCACATGCATTAATCATCCAGATTTTTGTTTTCAGTCCTCTGTATTAAGGCCTGTAGGTTTGATGATTTTACTCATATGGATTGTTTTTCTGTAGTGTAAGCTCTGCACCTTTATTTTATTACAAGTCTTTGGGTTTGAAGTATGCCATGTAACCAGAAGCCACTGATAAGCATTCCCTCCTGAGGTTATTATTTCACAATTAAAGTGATGATATTGAAAACATCGATGGCAGTGGGATTTACAAGGGCAAAGGTCTTTACCATTGCCTAGAATACCAGAAGCATTTGAAAACACCAGTTTTCAAATTTCCTACATATATAAGTCCCCATGGAAGGTCGATATATGGGTTTCATTATAAGTTCTGACTAAGTTAGGTTAGGCTATAATTTAATGTGCTTCAGTCAGAATTTCATCTTCATTTCAACTCAAGTACCCAGGTGCAACCGTATTCTGCACCCAGTTATGTTTCTGTAGTGACCACCTTGGTTCAGATTGAGTACGCTTTGTTTCCTTAGTGTAGCCGCTCAGATCATTGAGACTCCTCAGAGCCTCGTTCAAAATACACAAGCAGTATACAACAATGCAAGGAGAGAACAACAGGAGAACAACATAAGGAACTTATTTAGTTTTTTCCAGCTAAAACAAACTGAACTGTAGGAAAGTGTTCCAGTCTTATGCAGATAGATCATCTATCACATCACAGTAGTATTTCTGAAAAATGTCAGTGTCGACAAAAAGCCTGGAAATGGCTGATGTGTAATATTAGAAGGCAGAGAAAGACATCTGTTCTTGCTGATCATAAAAGAAGTTTCAAAAAGCTGCTTGGAAGAAATTTTGTTACTGAGCAGGCACACTGATGAAAATCATTACCTTCTTGAGTTCCAGGTGTCAGTTTGTGTATTAGCACTGCCATGCTACATCTAGTGAAATGCACTGTCCTTGATGAGTTTAGGGTTTTTAAGAGGCAAAAATAGATTATCTTTCCTGTCCGCCACATTTCTATCAACTGCTATTTGGTTTTCTGAGCCTTGGTTAGGCATTAGAAATACTGGTTGAAAATTACTGTGGTTTTACTGTTTGTTTGTTTTCTTTTTTAATTTTGGAAGTTTTATTTAGAATAGGTGTTTTTATTGCCTGCTGTTCCTAGGTGAATGGAAATTAAGAGAATGAAAAAGATTAAATGAATTCCAGTTCAAGGCGGTGCAGTTTTCAGTAGCTACTGCACAGCTTTTCCAGCTTAGGCGTTGTATGCAGCATTTGAATTGATACACACCAATAGTTTGGACCACAGTCTGAAACTGTGCCACTTGTACTGATCTGGGGGAGAGTGGAAAAAAAAAATAATTATTTGAAGTTTGCACCTGTGGTAGTTTAACCCCATAGTCGGCAATAAAGCACCGGGCAGCCGCTCGCTCACCTCTCCCCTTTCACCCCCAGTGGGATGGGGAGGAGAAATGGACAAAAGGGGAAACTCATGGGTTGAGATAAATACAGTTTAGTAAGACAACAAAGATAATACTAATAATACTACTATTTAGCATCATAATAATAAAAACAATGAATATGCAAAACAGACTATATGCAATAGTTTTCCTCACCACTCAATGACCGATTTGCAGTCAGCCCCTGAGCAGCAATCACAGAGTCCCAAAATCATGGATTTCGTGAAATTCCCAAAAAAGTTCAAAACTCCTGGACTAAAGAGGGTTTGAACTCACCGAAAAGAGAAGAGCCAAGAGCCTTCTGCTCCCCAGGCAACCCTCATTCACAAACTCCGCATGATGTCCATGGTATGGAATCTTTCCATTGGCCATGTTGGGCTGGCCGCCTGGCTGTGCTCCCTCCCAGCCCCTGCACACCTGCTCATCAGCGGAGTATGGAAGACTGTAAAAAATCCTTGATTTCTTAGCAACAATTGAAAATCAGTGTCATCAATATTATTCTCGTCTAAATCCAAAACTCAGTAGCTACTGGGAGGAATATTAACTGTATCCCAGCCAAAGCCAGGACAGCACCAAAGAAGGCACCAGCAATTCTGGATTCTCTTCCTGCTTGTGCCACTGTATGCCATATAATCCTGAGCAATTTGCTGCTCTTGAACATGCCTGAGCTTTTCATCTGAAATAGTTTGACTGTCTTGGTTTGTTGAAGTCTATTACCTACTTCCCACCCCCTAACCAGATGTATAAGGTAACAAAAAAATCCCTGCATAATTCCAACATAGTGAAGTGTAGGTATACAAATGAAGTTTATTGCTAGGAATATCTTGAAACGTAAGTCCAATACAAGTAAAAATTTATTGTTATCTGTTAGAATAAAGCTTCACTTAAAAGTTTTGTGTTTTGTGCAGGTTTTTTTGTCTTTGGAAAAGGAGAATAGGTCAAAGTCTTCTGTTCTGCAGCTTGAACCACTTCTACAATCAGATCAGCTGAGCAATTGGAAAAAAAAAATCCTCCAGCCAAGTTACAGAATTGTCAGTTATGCCATTTTACATTTAGAGTAATTTCATTGATGCCATTGGAATAATACTGTCTAAAACCTGATGTAGCTATCATCAAATGTTGAGTTTTAAGGGAAAGGGACCTTGTGAACAGATTTTTGGAGCTGCAGAAAACAGATCATAAAATCAAAGGCTGTACCAGGCCCTTTTGCTTAAGGGACTTTTTGAGTAAGAGTAGAATTTTTTTGTACGAAAATGATTTTAGTAAGAGTGGTACACCAAGAATAGCAGAAAGATTTTAGTCTTGCAGAACTTTGATTTATTTTTGTTCTTCTTCATCTCCCATTATAGTTTATTCACAGCAAGCTTTTATCCTGAAGAAACAGTAAATGAATTGGTGTTGAAGAGAAAGTTGACACAAATAAATAATAAAAAGGATGTCTTATGTCTCTGTATATTTCAGGTGCATTTTCATTGTAAACAAAGGCTCTAAAGACACAAATAGTAAATTTCAGCTGCTTACTTCAGGATTAATTTATTATACCATAATCTTTGTTTATGATGCAGGCAGAATAGCTAAGTAATATCAGATAAATCAGCATCTTTTACCATTATAACGTGAAGCACTTTATGGTATTGTATTTCCTCTCCCTCCATGAAATTTTAGGCACACAATTTAGTACACTTGAGATACACCCAATGAAAATAAGACTCCTGTATTGCTAATGAAAGCTAAGAAAACCAAGTATGTACTTCATTTACTGAAGACATGGTAAGGATTGCTTGGGGTTATTCTGACTCCAGTAGTGATACCACATGATTTCTTTCTGAAAAAGTCATCGTCACATGTATAGACAAATTACCAGTGCCATCACCTGTGTTTTGTATTTGCTGATTTCGTGAGCTATCAAGTGCACTTAACAGGGTGCATGTGAGGAAGACAGCAATATGACCACTGCTAGGACACTATGCGGTGGGGGTTTTTTTGTTAATGTTCTTGTGTGTAGGCTTTATTTTAATTCAGTACACACAGCCTGATCCTGCTTGCCATTTATTTCAAGAGGAGTATGACTGAGACCCATCGTCATCTCTTTCTCTGATTTCAGAGTTCTCTTTTTGCTGATTAGTGCAGAGATCTTAATCTGCAATTTTATTTCCAACAGTCAGAGCAGTCTCAGTGGAATAAGGGAAGCTCAAGGGGACTGAGCAGGCTCTGCAAAGTTGTTATTTGGTGGTGCATATACTTTAACCTGCTCTACAGCTAGCTTTTTGTTATAATACTGAAAGAGCATAAACCACCTACTGCTACACTCATCAATACTGTGATGCTTGTCACAGTATAAATGAGGAGATATTTGTTTTCCTTCACGATTAAGTCAGCGCCCAGTATATTTTTCTTGGGTGAAATGCAAAAGAAGGATCCTGTGTGTATTTGTTTGTGTGCTGGTTTCAAAACAGAGCCTTTTCCCTAGATAGAAATTAATGTGTCAGGCATTACCCAGAAGAGTATTCTTAAGAAACAACAGAAGAATTAAGAGAATAGCGGAGTGGTGCAAAGCAAACAAAGCTATGCGGTATGATTAAATCACTGCTTGATGTCCTATTCTTAGTTGCCACAGAAATGCACCTATTATCTTCCTATTTTTTGTGTTGGTGTGATTTTAGTGTTCCAGTGAAAAGCTGATGACTTTAATAAACAGTGGAAACTAACAGAACAGGAAAGCAGAATAGAGAATTCATTATCTATGTGTCAAAAGCTGTTTCATGCATGTAGGTGGTTTCTATATCAAGAGGTGGAAGCTCAGGAATACAGGATAATGTAGCAAAAATGTTGTTTTCCCCATTACTTTCACAGTACAATTTCTCATTGTTTCTTCATAGAATGAATATATTCATGCAATCTTCTACGCAGGTTTGGGGAACCTTTTTTGCCTTCTGAAAGCCTTTATTAGGTAACATAATGCAATGCCGCAGTATTATTTTCTGTGACCTTTCTTAGTCTGTAGTTCTGGGCTTTAGTTCTTTATTTTTTTTCTCATTTACTGAACTCATACATTTCCCTGCAGATAGCTCAAGGGAGCATTTCATTTTAAGCATTTATTTCATTAATAGTAGCACCAGTACAGGAGAAGACATAGGTGACTACGATTTTACTCTGAGAGAAAATGTTCCATTTCTGCAAACTGTTCTGCATTATCAAGTTACGCTATCATCTGAATACTTTTAAATAACTGCTTAGTCTGGTGGGGGGAGGAAAGGCAACTGCTGGTAAAAGGTGGTTTTGTTTTTTTTTTCTCCTCCAGAATATTACCAGTTTTTCTTCAGAGGAATAAAGTTTTATGATACATAAAGAACAAGATGCATTGTCTTTTCTACTGTGTATGAATGATGGAAGGAAGAGTAAGACAACTGTTTAATGTTTCTGTTAGGTTGGTATCCAATGATCTGTGCTTTGGGAAGAAGACATGAAGGTTTTGGTTGTAATTCTGAAATTATTTTTATTTTTCTGCGTTTTCAACACCTCAAAAGAGTGACCTTCAAAACCATTTGAAAGTCATAGCTAGAGGCAACATACAACCTCATGACAAAATGAAAAAGAACATTCCCTTGCCAATGTTGTTTTTGCCTGATGGCTTGGTTGCTAGAAGATGGCGCCATTCTGGATGTCATACTTTAAGTGACCTGGAGGAAGCTATGAAAGATATGCTTTAAGGTGCTGAAATCCTGTTGAGTTTGTGTGTGTTCTCTCGCTTGACATGAACAAAGGGGTGCCTTTTCAGATTTGTCATAAATTCCCTTTCTACATATGGGTAAAATGAAGTATGAAAAAAATCACCTTCCTGTTTTTCAAGTGGGGAGAAAAGTCTCAAAAAAGAATTAGACATAGAGAATCTCAGTCCTTTGCCTTCTCTGTGTAAGCAGTAGGTAGGCCACTTTTAATGAAAGGTTAAGGCTTTCTTAATCTGTGAGTTAAGAATGGTCATACAGTTTGTACATAATAAAATGATTTGGTTAAGTTATTTCGTTGCTGGTAATTTGCTTACTGCACTTAAAACAATCCTTTTTAGTTTGCCAAAAAGAAAAAAGTTCCAAGATAGTAATTCATCAGTTTCCAGTTCTGTTTGCTTACCTAAGCACATATCCAAAACCATTTAGTTTTGAGATGAAGTTGGAAATCTCCGAAGAATAAACTTCTCTGTGGGTATTTCTGATTTCATTTGCATTCAAAATGAGCTGACTATCGTGCTGTGTAGAATCACTGTTTTCTCCGTGTCTCAACTGGATTTTATGCATGAGTTCCTGAGAAGTTTAAACAGAATATTATAATTATCATGTTAGCATAGCCCTAAAAGTAATGCTTTTATCTTCGTTGAAGATATTTATTTCTAAATGGACTTTGAAAAAAGAATTCTGTCTTAGCTTTGTGGTGCTGCAAAAAATGATTATTTGCATTTAGGATAATCTGTAGGGAACAGTAAGTTACTTTTGTATTGATATAAATGCAGTGCAAATGGCCTTACTAACCAATAGGATTACTAGTGAAAGTAAAAAAGTTGGCCATCCTCACACACACACAAAAAAGAAACCTTGCAAAGAGTACTTGTCCAGAAAATAACCCCTGCGTAATCACCCCTCCAAATTGAGCAACTTAGTCTTATGTCTCATTTGTAGCTCAGGAGGTGCTCCCTCAACGTTGTGCTCAAATGTGTGTGCCACTGATGTTGTAAGCGCCTGACTGCCACTTGATGTTTAAGACTTTATACTTCACAGTTAACCAGAAGTGTAAATTATGTAAATGTTTCCTTCCTGGAAGTCCATTAGTCCTGCAACTCAGCCATCTAATTAATCTTTGGTGAACAAAGAAAACAACGGGGTTATGTCTGAAATTGTGCTGAACTAGTGGAAATGAGATACACTTTAGCATCTTGGAAGGAAGCTAAAACAGCTTGACACAGGACAAAGATGGTGAAAAGCAGCCGCTTTAGAGGGTGGTTCAGCTGAGGAAGCAGAATCAGAAAACAGCAATTGATTCACTAACCATCACAGCGTCAGTCCATTCAAGAGGCTCGTGAAGATCCCCTTGCAGGTCTGGATCAAAGGAGCTAAATTAAAGCAGGCTTCCTGGAAAGAAGTGAAAGAGCAAAGTAGCATTAGGGAAAGTAGGAGAGCCTCTGACTCTGAGAAGAGCATTGATTCTGAATTTTTCATCAGTCACGTGAATTTAAAATCAAATTACATACTTAATGTGGCATTGTAATTCTGCATATTCCTTTATGACTCTTTTTCTAAATTACAACATTCTCTTGCTGAATGTGCTGTTTAACAACAGGTTCCCAGTGCTATGCACCCAATTAATCATTTCTTCTCTGAAAATTGCAAGTAGTTCCTTATTCTAAGTAAAGCAGTTTACAGTGGTTGCTCTTCGGTAACGATACTGCCCAATTACATCACATAGATCATGTGCTGTCCTAAGAAAAGAGAAATATCATGGTATCATGGATATCAGTTATGTCATAATGCTTGGTAAATGGCAAATTTTTAATGGAGGCCACATTATGCCTTAATGTGAGCCAATTTTACAGTGCATATAACTGTAAAATCTTTTCCCTCTTTCCAACTAAATTGTCTCTTCTTTTTCATGAGTACCAGTCTGTTAATAACTCTTGCAGTGAAGATGGCAAAAGTGCAATTTCATACTCAATAAATGTATGCCTTAGGATTCTTTAAGAAGCTACGTTTTGATTTTTTTTTTTCTGAAAATATTTTTTTTTTTTGCCAGTAGAATATTTTATTTTGGAGACAGCAATTACTTTCAAAGCATCTGTGTGTATTTTCCTGGACTTTAGCATATGCATATTAAAGTGTTTATAATGAAGAGGTAAAAAACATTTTTATGCTAAGCTAGGCAAACTGCAAACTGTTGAACTTGAGCTGCACAGCCATTTTATGAATAAGATAAACTTAAAAAGGCTACATAATTGTTTTGCTCATCTTAATGATATAACTGATTGTATTACGTATTTGAAAAGTCCTTGTCAAGTCCATAGAATCAGAATATATTTTAAACTTCCTTAAAATGTAGTGAGGAACAACAGGTAAGCCTTCTTACCTGGTTAAGTTGCAAGATTTCAACAGAGAGCAAACCAGTGAAGGTTTCATATTTGTGAGTAACCACCAGTAGTCAAAAACAACTTAATAATAGTCCAGTTACTCCCTTTTCAGACACACAGGAACATGCAACAGTCTGAAAAAAGAAAATTATGTGTTTCATTGTTGTCAAGTGAAGAGACCAAGTTTTTTGAGCTTGACAGATCTAGTGGTGGTTGTGACAGTTCCTGATAGGAAGCTGGGTCAGTAGAGAGGTCATGGGTATGGTGAGGTGAATCAGACAGTATGTTTCATGGCCTCTGAAAAGATGAATTGTTAAGGGTGGAGGACCTAGTGAATAAAGCCCAGTCTTGGAAGTAAATAGACATATTTGAGAAAGAAAAGGAAACAGAGTGCAGTATCTACGTTCTGTTGCTCCTGAAAATGTTCCTGTGCATTTGTGATGGAGCACGGTCTTTTTGGACTTCTAGGAAGAAATACACCTCTTTTTGGGTCTGTTGGCATTATAGTTTGAAGGTATATGCAGACTACCTAATGCAAAGCTGTCACAATTGTGGCACTTTTTACAGTCGCAGAGGTGTGTTGACCTGTAGCCTGTCAAGATCTGACAATTCCTGCTGCAGACGTATAATCAGTTCTAATCTGGAATCTATTAGTGTGCAAGAGAAACAGCATGCATGACAAATGGCTAAAATATAGAACTGCATTTTGTTGCATCATTTTTTTAAAAAAACAAAAAGTCTTATATTTCCCATACATCCTCCTAACAGCAGTTAGCTGCAGATTTAGATCTTCTACTTCCAGTGCAGACTTTCCTTACTGAAGGTGAAGAAACGTGGACAGATCAGCCAAAGAAGAGAGAAGCATCACATGTCTTTCTATAACTACTAGAAATGTGTAGTGATTGAGGATTGAGATTCTTGCTTTCTTTCATTTAAGAAGTTGATCAGTGTTAGTGGTGGGCAGACAAACTAAGGCAACAGAGTTGATGTGTTATGTTTGAAAGGGATTGGGACTGCCTTAGGAAGTCTACAATTCGATGCAGAAAAACTTGAGATGTGTCTCCATTTCTGGTATAATTGATCAGATGCAACCTGCTATCGAATTGATTTCCAAAATATTTCTTTAGAGTTAAGGCTTTGCATAGTGCAAAGAGCTGAGAGTATACCAAAATGCAAATACCACTGAATGAAAAAAATATTAAGTTTAGGTTTCATCAACTTTTGGCACCTTGTCAAGTGTTTTGTTCTCTAAGATAAAAGACGTAACAACATTTTTTTTTTTACTCTAACTTCTAGCTAGGTGGTAGGTACTAAACAAAGTGGCCAGTTCTGCCCAGGTCTAGTAAATTCTGTCCTCATGTTGGACTGTTTAGAGAGTATGTATGAAACCCAAAGACCAAACCACAGATCTTACTTGTATGCGAATGAACTTCTGAGATACAGAATTTCAACACATGGAAAAAATCCTTGGAAATGTTTTTTCATCTTATTTTTGAAGAAATGGAAGCTTACTTCCTCTTCTTGTCTTGAGTTTTAACATGAGGAGCAAATGTTATTCTGAAATTTTACAAACATTATATGTTTTAATTTAAATTGTTTAAAAAGCAAATAAATAAAACCCTGCAATGTTGGTCAAAACATTGCAAAAATTAATTGCATCACTTTTCTGGATATTTGGTGATTAGTTTATTTGATTAGTGTAGCAATTTTTATGAATACTTGCTTTTCATAATGTGTCACAGACTATCTTCTGCAACTGCTCAGTAAAGAAAATCATGAATAGCTGAACAAGCTGAAACACCCAATAAAGCCCTGCAATTGAAAAAAAAGGGATGAAATGGGATGAAAAAGAAAGAAACTCATCTACACAGCTATATGGGCTGATAAAAATGCAGTTAGATCCTTTGGGACTACTTGGAGAGCTACCAAGAGGCTTCAGAGAAACACTGATTTTTGGTTTGGGCTCTGATGGAAATATTCAGAAGTGGTGTCTGTTGTGTGACGGGTTAACAGAAGTAGTTTCTGTGTCCAGATGTGTTCTGGCATATTTTTTTTGCAGTAGTACCAATCAGCAATGTCACTCCGTATATTATGCACTGTTCCTGATTTGAAAACTTGCTCTATAATTCTGAGCCTGCCTGAGATCAGAGGGGTCAGGATTTTGCCGTGAGAGTAGCCTCAAGGACAGCTGAAGCAAAAAGGAAACGGAAGGTTTGGGGGAAGCAGGGTGTAAAAATCTCAAACTCCTGAAATGAAAAGGAAAAATATTGTTTTGGTAGAGTGGGATTTTGTTCCTGAACTGTAAAATAAACCAAAGAATGAAATAGGAAGTTTAGTATAAGATAATATTGGGTTGTGTTGGGAAAGGAGATGATGCCAAATCAGGAAGCAGCTCTGCCACCAATTGGTACATACTAAACTTACTTAAGCTTTTCATTTCCTGGGCACACAACACATTGTATCTTCTTTTGTTAAAAAAAAACAAACCCAAACTTCTTTTAAAAGTTAATATGCAGTCCCCTGCAAGAAGAAAACAGGAAATATTTTTAGAAAAAAAATGGTAAAATAGTTGGATAAGTCAAATAAAGAGTGTACAAAAATTCATTGCTTGTGGAAAGAGAATTGTTTATTATGGTTAATCATGTTATCAGTCATCTGAAATGGTTATACCTGTACAATGCTTCTTTTTTGGTTTTTTTTCCATCTTTTTTGTCCCACTCCCTGTTGCTTTCCCTGTGAGAGATTATCACACTGGTGGGTTACTGAGGCTTGTTTTCTTAATTCCAAAATTTTCTTAATTATCATCTAGCCTTCTTAAAAAAATTGAGGCCTAAAAAGGGTAAGTGTCATTAAGTGTAAATTTATAAAGCAGATAATAATATGCATAATCACTATATGTAACCAGATTTAATATTCAATACACCATATTCTTACAAGCCATATACATATAGCAAATGCTAGCACTTGGCTCTGTTTCCTGGTTGAACCATACCATGTATGCCAACTTTTCTTGTAAATCAAGATGCACTATGATTAAATTACTTGACTCATTCTTAATCCAATAACTCAGACACTCTGATACTGCCAAAACTGGTACTTAATCCTTGCCTGAGTTGTAAATCAGATTCCACAAGCATGAGAAAGAGATTGCTATGACTATTGAAGAGATTAATACTGGGATTCAGTTTTGTACATTACATTTTCTATTTGTGTAATAATGCAGTTCTCCAAACTGCAAAATTTCACTGGCTTTCTCTGCCACTTTTTCACTGTTGTAGGCTTTGAGTCTGGTAAAAGGTGAATGCTGTGTTACGGGAAAGGACCGTAGAATGTAAAAAGTATGTATTCAGCCCAACTGCTTAAAACCTCCTTAAACGCCTGTAAGTTTAACTGAATTCCGTTTGTGCTTCAGTATCAGTACATTGTGTGGAAGTATGGCCTTGTAAACCCTGTTTTGCGGTCATTTTCATAGTCTTCCTCAATCCTATTTTCTCTTAGCATTATCGTCCTTCTTTGAACCTTTGATGACGTGAGTGGATGTTACTTACTTTCTACTCTTGAGCAGAGAGCTTGGTTTTACAAAGACATGTCTGTGATCGCCTTTGGTTAATGACGTTGGCCTCACGTGATACGCTGGGATCCAGTAAGACTTTCTTGAGTTCCCTTAATTAGGAAATAGTAATGTATTTTCTGGCCATATAATTTTAATTCAAGAGTATTAGGAAATCCTTGAGCACTTTGTCTGTTATCTTCTTTCCTATGGACTCCTGCCTGCATTTGAGCACATTACAGAGGAGCTCTGTTAGCAGAGTAAATGTTCGGTTTTTGTGTGCTGCCTTGCACCAAAGAACCCTAAGTTTGGTGAGGGCAGTAAGTGCCCTTGCTAATGTCTTCATTGTCCTTGAGCATAGCACAAGAAGAGAGTGCATGAACCAAGGAGCCTTGAGAGTCCAGGAAAATTCAAGGGCATGGAGCGTGATTGATTGCATGGTCTCCACAAGGGCAGGAGTCCTGAAGTTTGCAGCTGCTAGTGGGAATGCTGTAGCCCTTGTCTCCATCTAGACAGGCAAGTTTCCTGGAAAGGGCTTAAAGGTAGTGAGGAGCCTGGATTTTGTGAGTAAACTGCAGAAATTAGAAGTCTGGGTACTGTTTTAATCCAGTGTATGGAACCACTGGCTCCATAGCCACAAGTAACAGGCTTTGCTGGAGAACTGATAGTCTGTCAGTGTCTTACCACAGATTTGCCTGAAGGTACAGCAGTTTTATTCCCACAGTTCACTGAGAAAAAAAATCCAGGTGCAAAAAAGAACCGCAAAATAGACTTCTAATATACCTGGGCAAGTGTAAGCAGAGCAACAGGTTCTGCTGAGGATTCTTGCATGCAGGGTAGATCGATGTGGGTGTTGAGACATGACTAACAGCCATCCTGTCTTGATGTAGTGTCTGGGACAGGAAGAGCATGGCCACTTCCAAGTTAGCTTGTGGAGTCATTTCACGGCACTTTCTTAGCAAAATGAGTTCCTGTTACAGTTTTTCATCCATGAATGTGTAACAGAGGATGACGGAATATTCAAGGCCCTCTCACAGAACAAATACTACCACAATTGAGAATACTTTTACTCATTTCAGTGCCCTGTATTGGTCATTTATATTATACTAATTTGGATTGAGAGTATGTTTGGGCAGTGTACTTCTGTGCATGGAAGTCCTCTTCTGTATCCAGTCATGGCTGAAAAAGCATCAGAGGTTAAGGAAAACACAAGAACCAAAAGATTAAAGAAGTGAAAGAAAATTTTAAAACTTAAAATGTGCTGGCATTACAAAGCAACCATGTACAGAAGGTTTATTCTTTGTAATTTAGAGACTTGAAGTCCATCTGTCTAGAATTTGGTTTGCACAACTGTCATACTAAAGAGCATGTTCCCATTTGCTTGCTTTCCACCAGACCACCCAGCGATTTCCAGTTATTTTTAAATAGGAGTTGCTGTGGAATTGACAATGGGAAGAATGCAGGGATGCTATTCTTTTCATGCCCTTCACCCTTCCCCTCCCCACCACCAAATCAAAGACAATAGTTTCACTGTGGACTACTCAATGAATTGTCTTAAATCTGCACAGAGCACAAATGCAAGCTTTCAGTAGCTTCTAAAAACTTTCAGTTGTTCTTGGCCTCTCTTTTGAGTTACAAAATTTACTTTTTGATTGTGATAAAGTGCTCCATCATACATTTTAAAAAAACAAACCTTCTGATTAAATACTGTCAGGATGAATATATAGAATTACTCACTCAATACATGCACAGCCGTGAATGTTTCACAGTTTTTGGGATGCTGTCTTCTAGGACCATCGCTGTATCAGACAGAACTCTGAACCTGCTCTTCAAGAAATACCTGTAATTTCAGCTGTTAGAGAATTCTTATTAGTCACATAAAGCCTGCAAGAAAGAGTTAGGGGGGTCTAGTTCCAGCTGGGAGAAAAGATTCAAACATGTACCCAATAGCTAGCTTATTATAGAACAGTGTGAAACACAAGGCTTATTTCAGGAACTTACTGAGTTTTGCAGTTTATCTGTTATATAGTTAAGGTCATGGATTTTTTTCTTATTTATTCAATTTTTTTTTCTGGAGCACAGCCGAATCTACATTTTAATCTTTTATTTCGTTGGACTGTCATCCTGATCATTCTTAGCTTTATATTAAAACTTATAAAGCATGTATTTCTTGAAAGAAATATGAAAACTTCTGAAAATACCTAATTGTATATACTGCTTGGATGGAAAATTAAAGATGATAACCCCTTTTCACCATTCAACAGAGCGTGAAAGAGCAAGAGAGATTCAAAGACTTCATTAGTTGCTGTAACATGACGTTACAAGCCACCTGCACTTCAAAGAATTTACAGTGAAGCAGATGGATTGATGAATATGCCATCAAAGATTTTGAGAATGTTTGTTTTAAAAATAAACTGCTTTCTAAGTCATTGACAATCAAAGCATACAATTTACAAAAATGTCACTGCTCTTTTTTTCTTGTATTCTGCATACTTTTAAAAGCATATCCTTGTCTTTGGGGGTGGGATTCAGAGATGATGTTTTCATAAGCAGTGACTGCAGTAGATTTGAAATAATCTTCATGTCATGAGAAGATTTATAACCCCTTATGTTTCATGCATGTCTAATATTTGAGGGCAGGAGTGGAGTGTTAGTGTTTTTTTAATTTGATTGTGTGGGTCTGGGGCTCATGGAGGGACAGATTTAGTTCTTTTGACTGAGTAGTGTGGCAGGATGCTGTATGAGCATAGCTAACATCATAACAATCTACACTGACAATTTTACAAAAAATCTTAGTTTTTATTCACTTCTCAACAGAAAGGAAGGAAATTTGTGCCCCAATAAGTGGCTTCACGATCAGTACAGTCTTACTCATGAGAGGGCCCAGAAAACAGAAGTCTTGAACTGAAATATAACCTTATTGAAAAGTTGTGGTTGACATCCTACGTGCAGTCACTCCAATAACAAAATATTATTATTTGTATGAGTCGGGGGAGATGTTATTGTTCGGAACTAAATATCAGCTATTGGGGACGTAGAAGAGGAAGAATAGTAACACTTCCCCTCTTTGGAGTGTAGATATTGTTACTTTTTATTTTTCTTCTAAAATAGATTGACTCATCAGAACTTCTTTCCATATTTAAACATGGATTATATCAGAAACTTTCTGTTAAGTTACTTTTGGACTGACTTTCAGTGTAAATTTCACTTTCATCATCTTCATTTCCTAAAAATTTCTACGAAAAGAACTGAGATGCACATGCTTACTTTCAAAAAATAATTTCTAATTCTGCGGCTTGCTTAGATGTTGATTGCTTCATAAAGTCCTTTCCCTGTAGAGGGAGAGTGAATGAATATCTCAACCTCTGTTGAACGAAAGTAGAAGTAAGCTTATTTCTTCACTGTAAAAAAAAAAATCTGAATGTGAAAAATAGTGAAAATAATCTAAATGTACTAGAAAGAACAAAAAATTGAAAAGGAAGTTAAGGAAAACCCCAATTATGGTCATTTTTGTTTAAAACATTTTCTGTGCAGATGCTTGGAACATTTGAAAATGGAAATTAAAGGAAGGAAAAACAGTGGAGAAGGGGCATGAAAAAATCACTTAAATTTAAATATTTATTAATATTTAGTGTGAGGTGCATTAATAACATCAGTCAATCTTTCTTCTTTGCAAGGAGGTAGTGGTATGCTCGTCTAGATCTCCACTTCGGTACAAAAAACATTTAGATGTAAAAGGCTTGACATGTCTGCGAATAGCAGGGCAATTTAGTCTAGAGACTGTGTCACTTTCTTTCTTTACGAAGAAAGAGAAAAATGAAAGACAAAGCTTCAGAGAAGGTGAGGAAAATGGAAATACAGCCGTGTTTTGTCAGATTTGAGTTCTCCAAAGTTTAGAATGTATGATTTCACTGAGTCCTTCCAAGTGGTTTCAATTGACCTTCCTATGTGGAACTCTAGGCATAATAGACTAAATATTTACTGAAGTCTTCAGTGATAAGTATTTGAACAATGCTGCCTTTTTTCTTGCAAAGCCAAAGAATAAGAATACCAAAGAGGAAGGAATAGTGTGCTAAATACTGACAGTGTATATCAAATACTTGTGTCAGAGAAAATGTGGTTTTTTTGTTGCTTGGCTTTTTTTCATTATTACACATTTTATCCCTCTGACTGGAAGGGTGGAAGGGAAAATGCAATGCGGAAGAAAAACTTAATAGCTTAAGCGGATCTTTAAATGCAGAAGAAAGTAAGTTAATTTCATTGGGTTAACATTTACTAAGCAGGGATTTGCACCCTCACTGGAAAGGAAAATGAAGGCATCTACAAATCAGAAAGAAAGACTGAAAATCATTCCTTTCATTAAACATAGAATTGTTTGTAAGACATCCCTGTTCAGAGTCATCCTTGTCCTCAAGAGGCAGGTGGGACTGTTAGACTGTAGATTTACAACAAAGTGTTTGTACCTGGTGCTCAGCCATACCCTGGCCGCATTAGCCTCTGACATGACTGTACCCTCACAAGTGATTCATTTTTTCTTGCATAAACCAATCATACCTTCTAGGATAGTAGGTGGAGTGCCGACTGTAGTAAAATATTGTGTTCCTACTTTAATGGGAAATATTTGCCGTTTTACAATTTACAGCTCTCCTCTGTAAGCTACAATCTCCCTTATTGTTTTTCCTCCTTCTGCTAAGGACAAGAAGATAAAATAAGCTTTAGTGAACTATTACTGCCTTTCCATCTTCCTTTATAAGGAAAATGATTGAGATGTAATCACTGGGTAGTGGATTGTTTATATAATGGGTAGAATTTGTCATTTGCATTTGGCTACGTTTCATTAGTATTATCCAGTGCATGTCAAAGTAGATGTTAAGATGTTGCGTGTCGTTTAAATGCCTGAGATACAGAGAATTTGGTGACATAAGCATCTCTAAATAGGACAGCACTTCTTTTTTCCCCCGATTGTTAGTAGCTGAAGTAATAATACAAATTAAAACATGCCTCTATGCAGTTGGGGGAAATATGAGATTCTAAACAACAACAAAACCTCTTTGTGATGCAGACATGACTGAAGAGTTTGAAAGGCACAAAACATGGGGGCAATGTGTTATTTTCCTCTTGAGAAAGAGGGATTTGCAGTCTTTCAGATAGCAACTTGCCCAGATTTCACTATCCTGTCAGTACTTTGGAGTGTCATTTTAATAGATGACTGCAGTTCAGATGTGGTAACTAAGTGCTTTGATGTCTCTGTTCATCCTTTGCAGATCATAGTCCATTTTCCTCCTCAGATCAGCTCAGACTGTGATGTTAATCAGCATAATTTATATTCACTGTTTAGAAGAGAGTCTGGGTGGTATCATAAATGTAATGGAATCTGCTTAAGTAATGTGCTGTCTTTTTATTGTGGATTTATTTGAAGGCTTGCTTGCAAGAATGTGAAGTTTTTTGGGAAAGTATTGTCATTTCAGTGGTTTATCAGAAGAAGATAGAAGTACTGTTAATATTTAGGGGTTTCATGGCTACATTTTGTGACAAACCATTAGCTTCTATTGTATTCAGTTGTGGTTTAGTGCACAAAACCCCTTTTAGTTTGTTTTTCCTGCTGATTTTTTTTTTGTTATAATACTGAGATCAAATATGTGACTAAAAAACTGGTCAAGCATGAAATTGTTTCTCAGTGTTATGGGAGATGGTTCAAATGGCAGCAAAATCAGGAGAATTTTAACGATATTTTTAAGTGGTGCTCAGAAACATAAGAGCGCTAAATCATAAATATAACACATACAAATATATATGATGCTTACTTGCTGAACAGTTAATATTAATAAACACTGTCTGATCGGGTCCCGTGTTCAGCTTTGGCAATACCTGTAGCCATAGCCACAGGTGCAAGAACTGGTGTAGATCTTGCGCCTTATGGCAACTGCCAGTGACACGCAATTAGAGTTCATTATGACTGTGCTTATGCTATACTAATTAACATTCCTGTTGTGCTGTTTTCCTTGTTTGACCATGTGACAGCCGCAGGCCTGATGGCCTCTGTGAGTAATCAGCTGAGGAATTGCTAGCTGCAGTAGAATTTGTACAAAATGCGTTCAATCACAGATGTGATTCTATCTTTTTGCACGCAGAATAAGCAAGACTGAGCTTCCACAGGAGGTCTTCTGAAAGAGCAGTAGTAAACGCATAGGAAGGCTGAAAAGGAATAATCTTGAATTTGTTCATGCCCATAAGAATTTGCTGCATTTCTGTCTGCAAAGACAAGTTACAGTGATCAGACTGCAAGCCACTATAGGATCAGATACATTGCAATAGTTGTTTATAGGTTGGTGTGCTAAGCAAGCTTTCCAAGTCACAGACTCTCCAGTCTCCCCTTCAAACTAGAAGAGTGCTGTTAAATGCTTTGTCTCAAATCAGCCAAAAAGAAACTGACTTTCCTCTTTTGGGACCTGTTGCTTCCAGTTTGGAATGGGAACCTCACAAGTCATAAAACTGTGCCCGTGAGCGCTATGGCTGTGGACAGACTGTGCCCCAGCTCTTCTCTAACAAATCCCTGGCAACATAACGTTTTTGCATCTTGTAAAGGTCTGGAAGAACACAGTGTACAAGGCTCGGGAGATGAAAATGAGGTGAAAGAACAGAGGGGGTAGATGGACAAAGTTTGAATAATTTATTCTCAAGTGTTGTTTTTATACATTTAGAGAAATCGAACTGGGTTTCAGTAAATATTTTACAAGTGTGTTTTTCTTCCCCACCAAGAGTTTGGTGGAATGCAGTGTTTCCTGTGGCCAGAGACCAAGGAAGGGACAGGTGGCACGACTCAGTCATGATAGAGTCAGATGGTGGACAATTGCCTCATTGTGCTGATGTCCAGGGGCAGAAGCTCTCGGGTGTGTGAGGCATTTCCCGAGCAGGGTAATGCATTGCCTGTTGGTCATGACAGATAGTTTGGCATTTTTATGGCCAGTATCAAATTGAATACATTAGGTCTTGAAAACACATTTTCATTTGAGTTCCTGCAAAGGCAAAAGAGGTTGAATGGTTCTCACAGAGAACATAAGATGTATTATATCAGGATCTTATTTGCCTCATATATTGCCTTTCTTCATTATTCATGTTTGCATTAGAGACAAATATATCAAGGTGGAAGTTACCTATCTTTATTTCACTTTTTGTTCAGTTGCTAAGTGCCAGGTCTCTGGCAAAGGACAGTACTGTGAATAATGCATGAGAAACAACCTGAGTATGAGGATGTTATCCTTTGAAACAACTACAGTGGCAAGGGTCATGGATCATTCAGAGTGCAATATCTTTGGCATACGAAACCTGAAGTAGTTTAAAGTGTATGTAATTAGAGAGGGGAGGGAATTCTTTAATGCATCTGCTATCCTAGCAAAGTAATGGCGAAAGCAGGAACTATGTAAAATGCAAGTGATGACGCTTTTTTCCTCTGCCAGCTTCTCTCTGACTTCTTAAATAAGAGGTAGAGTTACTTGGGAATATTCTGGCAGAACAGTTTTTCTTCAGGACAGGGAGAAGCACTTTGATTTCAAGAAACTTTCACGGCAATAAGTGAGATTCTGGCCTAATTTTCTGCCATTTTACATGAGGGCTGCTGGGGAACCCAAATCACTGTATCCATGGCCCTGAGGTAGCTCTGCTGCACTGCTAGCTTGTGTATCAACAAGTCAGCAGCTTCTGTGGCTGAAAAAACGTAGAAGCCTGGAAGCCTTGAGGGCCTTGTGACAGGCACTATCGAGGTTCACAGTTTTCAGCAGAGAGCTCATGTACTTTTCAAACTCCAGGCTCGAACTGGGGCAGTCTGTGTTTCTAGAGTCTTGGCTTGGTGGGCTAATGTTTGGAAGCAGAGGGCAGCGGCAGTGCATTCCCTGAGTCTCTGGATATAGAAACATCAGCAATTTTCGTTTGGAAAAATTAAATCTTTTGATTTAATACCAATAGTAGCTTAAAATATTAAAAATTCTGGAGAAAGAAGATAAGATTTGCCTGGCATTACGTGTTTCTACTGTGCTAGCTGTGTTACCAGGTTTTGTGCTCTTCTTGTGAGCGTCGAGGCAGTTTGAGAAATATCCTTTATGCTTTTGGATGGTTTTTCCAGATTCTCCATAATTTCTGGGGGAAATGAATCTGAGCAGTGGCTGTTATCTATTAGCTGTTTCCCTACCGTGTAATTGGCATTGCCATAACCATCCAACTCCTTTTTTCTGGGAAACTGGTATTAGGTGCTTTGTGCGAAAAATTATCAACATCAGATAATTTGGGAATTGCATAGAACTATCTGGAGAGGAAATGAAATGCAAGAAATGGAAAAATACAATACATCTTTGAAAGGTCCTGGAGGACAGGATAGGTGCCCAAGGACTGGAGGAAAGCCAATGTCACTCCAGTCCTCAAAAAGGGCAAGAAGGAGGACCCAGGGAACCACAGGCCAGGCAGCCTCACCTCCATCCCTGGAAAGGTGATGGAACAGCGCATTCTGGATGTCATCGTTAAGCAAGTGGAGGAAAAGAAGTTTATCAGGAGTAGTCAACATGGATTCACCAAAGGGAAATCATGCTTGACCAATCTGATAGCCTTCTGTGTTGGCATGACCAGCTGGATAGATGAGCGGAGAGAGTGGATGTTGTCCACCTCAACTTCAGCAAGGCTTTTGACACTGTCCCCATAACATCCTCATAGGTAATCTCAGGAAGTGTGGGCTAGAGGAGTGGCCAGTGAGGTGGACTGAGAATTGGCTGAATGGCAGAGCTCAGAGGGTTGTCATCAGCGGCATTGAGTCTAGATAGAGGCCTTTAACTAGTGGTGTCCCCCAGGGGTTAGTACTGGGCCCAGTCTTGTTCAGCTTATTCATCAATGACCTGGATGAAGGGACAGAGTGTACCCTCAGCAAGTTTGCTGATGACACAAAATTGGGAGGAGTGGCTGATACACCAGCAGGCTGTGCTACCATCCAGCGAGACCTGGATAGGCTGGAAAGTTGGGCAGAGAGGAACCTGATGAGGTTCAACATGGGCAAGTGCAGGGTCCTACACCTGGGGAGGAACAACCTCATGCACCAGTACAGGCTTGGGGCGGACCTCACAGAATCACAGAATGTTCTGTGGAGAGCAGCTCTGTGGAGAGGGACCTGGGTGTCCTAGTGGACGACAGGTTAACCATGAGCCAGCAGTGTGCCCTGGCTGCCAAGAAGGCCAATGGGATCCTGGGATGCATTAGGAAGAGT
>Ga0065711_1033947_pt1 | contig 24535 bp, 18 predicted proteins | sample Hoacrofraction12_FD_59098 | JGI IMG/M metagenome (GOLD analysis project Ga0065711, IMG submission 59098) | Hoatzin crop microbial communities from Cojedes, Venezuela - Epithelial fraction 12 v2 (version 2) | ecosystem: Host-associated > Birds > Digestive system > Esophagus > Crop | place...
GCCTGTACTGGTGCATGGGGTTGTTCCTCCCCAGGTGCAGGACCCTGCATTTGCCTTTGTTGAATTTCATCAGGTTCCTCTCTGCCCAACTTTCCAGCCTGTCCAGGTCTCACTGAATGGCAGCACAGCCTTCTGGTTTATCCTTAGGATTTATCCTTAGTATTATTTTATAGAATGTCTTCTTTCAAGAATAGACAAGTATCTTTGAAAACAATTCTGAAATTATTGTATGAAAGTACTTAAAAACAATATTGATTTTACTTAATCCTAAATTTTTTTTCTATTTCGAAATCTAAACTTGTAATTTGAACTCCCTCTACAGTCAATCAAGAGCAGTACATATCTCAGTGGTATATTTTAAATGAGTTACATTCTGGACATGCCTGATTCTTTGCTTTGGCTCTTGAGGGAATCTACATAGCTAAGTTAATGTTTAAATGCCCACAGTTAGGCTAGATAAATCCCATTTATAGAAACTTAGTGGCAGAACAATGTGATTATTTGAAACATCTGTGAGGCAGAATGATTAGGAAAAGCATTCTCATATATCTGCTAATCTCTTGAATACTGATTGTTCTTCAAAAGCCTCTGGGTTTCGTTCTCAGTAGCGGAGTGAAAAAAAAAGTGACCATTGAAAAATTATGCTATTTACTAGAAAGTCTGCTTAATAAATAAAGAAGATGGGAAAAAACGATGTTCACTAATGCATTTCTTTTAAATTCACTGTCAAAAGTTTGAAATCTATTTTGAATTGGCTCTCATCTGGGGTTTAAGGTACTTGCAGTACACAAAGAGCAGACAAAATTCACAGAATAACTTCAAAGAAAATGGGCATTTGCAATTTTTCTCGTGTGAAAGAAAGACTACAGCGATAAGAAATGATGTGTTTGTTTGCTGAGTGCTCTTTCGTAACCATTACTTACCTGAGAAAAAAGCAGCTGAAGATTATAAAGTCCTAGAAGTAGGTGAAGTGAAGGTAACTAGACAGTTCCATTTTTGTTAAGTGTAACTTCATCAGACCCCAATTTTATCAGTGCAGGGGTGGCCTCTGTGTTCCCTTTGGAGTCTACAAGACCATGGAGGTTCGATAGGAGACTTTAGGTCTTTGTAACGACCATTTCCACACAAGAGAAACAAACACTAAAAATACAGCCAGGTGCTGCATGGCTTGCAACAAGGCTGATTTGGCTACTCCCAGTGCTTTTTGGATCTGGAGGTTGCAGGCAGTTGTCCGAAGGCCAAAAAACAGAGGTGCCAGTAGCAGCACCTGTCAAATGTCACTGCCGCGCCTTCGTCTACGCCTGTAGCCTTCCTCAGAGCATCTCAGCCCTAACCTAACCCTGCTCATGCCTGTTTTAGGGTGGGCTCTGTGGCATTGCTGTCCTTTCTTCACACAAAGGAGTTAGGCAGGGTAAGGGAAGGTGACAGCTAGTAAGAAATACAGGGACAATAAGGTTGATAACATGACTGTACTATCAGTACAGTAGCACTTCAGCCTTAGGGGAGGGTGCGCATATGGCCATTGGTAGCACAGATCTGGACATTTTCTGGTCAGATTGATCCCTCTTAAACATCTGCTGCTGCTCCCCAGATCCCACAGGGAGGACAGAGCGTTACTCACAGTTTGCTAATCTGGCAACTACACATCAAGGTCACTGGAAACAGGGAATGAAGACAGAGGCCTGTGTGTCTGAGTCACCCTTTTCACCCAGCCCTCACCTTTCGTGATAAAAGCCCTGCAGCCACTAACACCTGGGTCACAAACCTTCGCAATGCAGCCCTGCTTTGGCATATATGCTCTTCTTGTAGTGCCTGTTATGCTGAGTCCAGTAACTGCCACATCATGGAGTGAAAAAGATGCCACCACAGAAGATGCCTATCCACCTCTGTGGGACCTTGCCCCTGAAAACCTGCTGGATTTCCTAGTAAAGGACAACAAAATTTTCATCAATGCTTGGAACTATCAGGAACGACTGGGAGTGTATAAGAACTTGCTAAACTCTTCAGCCAAATATTTTACTGCCTTTGGATCCCAAAATTTTGGCAATATTCTCTGGGGATTACCGTTGCAGCATGGGTGGCAATTTCGTACAGGTATGAGTTGTGTTCTTAAGATGCTGGAATAGCTGCATGTTTATCAGACCCACTTTAGGTCACTTTTTCCAAGGTTTCTGCCTCACAAGCCCAGTATAGCCTCAGACGGTATAAATTTTGACATGCTGAACTAAGTTGCTGATTTCAAAGAGAAATCCTGAATGAAGGATAAGTGGACGAGGGGAAAAGAAAGAGAATTTTGGTGCATACAGTAGTGAGGTTACCAACTGACTAAACCTAATGCAGATAGGCCGGTTGGCTAGATTAGTGAGGAATGACTGAAACATTTGTGTATCAACATAATAAACTTGGGCAAGAAAAATCGGGATTTGAATTCCTGGTGCAGGACAGCAGATTCTTGAAAATGCTACAAAAACTTTTGTATGAACAATCCTGTCTGGTCATGAAAGTTATTTTTCTTGAGAAAATATTTATTGATATGGTCCTATATAAACCATAAAGAGCAAGTGAAGCTAGTATTTAATGAGTGGTACAAAGATTTGCAGTAATCTACTTATGGACATAAAATGAAATCAGTAATTTTTCTAGATTTGCAGTAGAGACAATGATGTTGAGACAGCATGGCTGCTAGGAATAAGATTGTGGAAATAAAAATTGTCGCTTGGGAGATGGAGCTAAACTGAGAGTCTTATCTACACAGACAAAGGAAACTGCATAGTCCTTACCCCCGCTTGGAAGAACTGACATACAGAAGTACTAATCCAGGAGCAAGAACTTTAAGAAAGGTTCAGGTGACATTGTATGTCCGAAGAGTAGGAAAGATAGTATATATATTTAAGAAGAAGGAGAAATGGGATAAGGACACAAAAAAATCTATTTCTCTTGCATCAGCAGTAGATGAGACACTAGAATAAGCATAGAGGAAAGAATATTTAAAGATATGGAGCTAAACAGATAAAGGGATAGAGTGGAGCTTACGTGAATAGTAGGCCAATTGTGTCAGACTGACTGGATGTTTTCTTTTGTGGTATAACTGATGTTTTGCCAAAGTCCAGAAATTCATCTCCTACCTTTGTATAATCAAAAGGTAGAGTGAAATTTTTTAATGATGCTTTACAAAATAAGAATGAAAATCGGAGTTTCGAATCTGGTAAGGGAACACCTAAAGGAGTGTTTAGTGGCAAGCGTTGCTGAAGGAAGTTTACACCTAAATGGAGGATATGCTCAGAGTTCTTCAATTATCATTCTTGAGAACAACTGCATTTAGTTATTTCATTAACAACCTTGCCACAAAAAATAGCAGAGGAATCTTGCTGATGAGGTTGCACATAGTTGCTAATGGCATACAGCTGGGAGGCACTGCCAATACAGAGAAAAGCTGAGGTAGCCTGGGTAGAGCTCAAGACTGAAACAACAGTCACATTAAGCACGGGGAACAGGAGGAGGAAGAGAGGACAAACCTGGAGTGTTGACCTGGAAGCAGGGTTAGTGTTTCCAGCTCCAAGTAATTTGTACATATTTTACAATTATCACCGATACTGCACAGGAGTCTTCATTTTCCCAAAAAAAACTAGGCTAGCAATCTTTGGCAAATCTCGTGTTCAATTCCTCTGCAAGATTTTGTCTTTTTTTCTGCTTTTCCTTTATCCTTCCCATTCATCTCCTTTGCACACTAGTAAACTACTGCTGCCTGTTTCCGATGCCCTTGAAAATATCTTTCTGTAAATATTAAAAATTATAATTTTTCATTTAAAAAAATCCTGTTGAACTATGTTCCTCACCACCACAAGTTCATGCTCTCAGTGCTCTGCTATCGAAAGATACAAGGTTGAACAGCCAGCATGCCCCAAAGCACAAGGTCTGTCCAGTCAGCTAGAGAGGATAATTAGGCTAATGTGTATGCACATGGTTCAGGATCATCTCTTCTTCTAAAGTAAAAAGTATCAGAAAATTTCGTTTGGTTTTTAAAGAATGCAGTGAGGTTTAGTTCTAATTTGACAGAAATGACAATGTTGACATTCAGCTAACTCATCAGAGAATAAGCACTCTGCAGGGCAGAGTTTGGGAGCTCCTGGAACAGCTCGAGTCATTGGGCCTGACCACAGTAATTTCATGTCATACACTTAAAGCAGACTTCCTGACTCACTACATAACTAATTACCATGTAATATGTATGTATGTTGTGCTTTTGTACTTTAGGCTATTTCTGCACATCATGTGTTTAAAGTAAAATATGCCTTACGTTGCAGTCACGAATAATTGTGAAAAGTCTTGCATGTTTGCTACAGCACAGATGCTTGAAAACTCTGATAAACAGATACAACAAGGTTTGCATGCTTAATTTCACAGTAAGGCCATGTTTGTACGCATCATTAAATAGGAAGGGATTCTGTATCACACAACCCAATTAGGTGAGACAATTACTAGCACATTTAATTTGTGCTATTCTGCTTGTTAAGCAGCTCTCCTACACTAGCAGCCCTGCATCTGTTGAAAACAATGCTTCAGCTATGCAGGTGTTTATGTCCGTATGTGCATATGTATTTATATCCCTATAAAAATATCACTGTGATATCCTCCTTTCAGACAGTTCCATAAATTCTTAGAATACATTTACAGTGAGGAATAAATCGAACTGTAAAACACAATCAAATTACTGTGCACTGCACAGAGTATTGACTGAGAAATTAAACTACTCTAGGAACAGTAGTTTATGAAGAAAAACAACGGTAATTGTTCTGCTTCTCTGAACAAAATTCTGCATGCTTTACTCCTATATATTTTTTTCATCTCAGTAGGATTTCCTGTGTGAAAAAGATTGAGAAGTATTGGTGTATTATTTAATTTGATTCAGGCAGATTAGTAGATCCTTCCAATGTGACCTCCTGTGGCTACGAAGACGGAGACATCTTGTGCATATCTGTAAGGAGCTGGTGGTCCTGTAAGTATACACCATTATTCTGTTCTTCTCTGAAATATGATCTGTGTCCTAGAAGGCAATTTAGAATATTTCTTCACCTTAGAATTCTGTATTGCAAAGTAATTCCAGTGCTACATAATTCTCCATTGAAAACTTGCAGCAAGACACCTAAGTGTGACTGAGTACATGAAAGTTAATTGACTCTGACAACTTACTTGAGGAAGGAAAACAGTGCAAATTTGCAGCCTGAGAAATGTTTACATTGTGAAAATGCACGTGAAAACACATGAGAAACACCATGGAGGGTGTCTGTATTAGCAGACATTTGTAGAAATTACAGTTTTCAATTACTCCAGGGCAGTTTTGTTCAGTTTAGATGCTAGTAATCACCCTCAGGCTGGCCACTGTTGGAAGACATAACAAATGTTTTTACGAATAAATTAACAACAAAAAGAGAGCCAAGGAGAATCTCCATCCCTTATTGGATGCAGGGGGGAACATTGCCACCAAGCAAGAGGAAAAGTCTGAGGTACTTTATGCCTTCTTTGGCTCAGTCTTTAATAGTCAGACTGGTTATTCCCAGGGTATTCAGCCCCCAGAGCTGGAAGACAGGGATGGAGAGCAGATTAAACCTCCCATATTCTAGGAGGAAGAAGCTGATGACCTGCTATGCCACACGGATACTCACAAGTCCATGGGACCGAATGGGATTCACCCAAGAGTACTGAGGGAGCTGGCAGAGAACCTGGCCAAGCCACTCTCCATCATCTATCAGCAGTCCTGGCTAATAGGGGAGGTCCCAGATGACTGGAGGATCTCCTTTGTGACATCCATCTACAAGAAAGGATGGAAGGAAGATCCCAGGAACTACAGGCCTGTCAGCCTGATCTTGGTGCCAGAGAAGATTACAGAGCAATTCATTCTCAGTGCGGCCACTGGGCACATGAAGGACAACCAGGGTATCAGGCCCAGCCAGCATGAGTTCATGAAAGGCAGGTCCTGCTTGACCAACCTGATCTCCTTCTATGACCAGGTGACCCACCTAGTGGATGAGGGAAAGGTTGTGGGTGTTCACTACCTGGACTTTAGTTAGGCCTTTGACACTGTTTCCCACAGCATCCTCCTGGAGAAACTGGTTGCTCATTGTCTGGATGGATGTATGCTTTGCTGTGTAAAAAAACGGCTGAATGGCCAAGCCCAGCGAGTAGTAGTGAATGGAGTTAAATCCAGCTAGCAGCTGGTCATGAGTGGTATTCCCCAAGGCTCAGTTTTGGGGCCGATCTTGTTTAATATCTTTATCAATGATCTGGATGAGGGGATTGAGTGCTTCCTCAGTCTGTTTGCAGATGACACCAAGTTGGGTGGGAGTGTTGAGCTGCTCAAGGGTAGGAAGGCTCTGCAGAGGGAGCTGGAGAGACTGGATGGATGAGCCGAGGACAATTGTATGAGTTTCAAGAAGGCCAAGAGCTGGGTGCTGCGCTTCGGTCACAACAACCCCATGCAACGCTGCAGGCTTGGGGAGGAGTGGCTGGAGAGCTGCCTGATGGGAAAGGATCTTGGGGTGCTGGTCGACAGCCGGCTGAACATGAGCCAGCAGTGTGCCCAGGTGGCCAAGAAGGTCAACGGCATCCTGGCTTGTGTCAGGAATAGTGTGGCCAGCAGGAGGAGGGAGATGATCGCGCCCCTGTACGCAGCACTGGTGAGGCTGCGCCTCGAGTACTGTGTTCAGTTTTGGGCCCCTCACTACAAGAAGGACATTGAGGTGCTGGAGCATGTCCAGAGAAGGGCAACAAGGCTGGTGAAGGGTCTAGAGAACAAGTGTTATGAGGAGCAGCTGAGGGAACCGGGGCTGTTTAGTCTGGAGAAGAGGAGGCTGAGGCGGGACCTTATTGCTCTCTACAACTACCTGAAAGGCTATAGTAGTGAGGTGGATGTTGGTCTCTTCTCCCAAGTAACTAGCGATAGGACGAGAGGCAACGGCCTCAAGTTGTGTAAGGGGAGGTTTAGACTGGATATTAGGAAAAATTTCTTTACTGAAAGAGTGGTCGATCATTGGAACAAGCTGCCCAGGGAAGTTGGTGGAGTCACCACCCCCAGAGGTGTTCAAAAAACATGTAGATATAGCACTTCAGGACTTGGTTTGGTAGGCATGGTGGTGTTAGGTTGACGATTGGACTTGATCTTAGAGGTCTTTTCCAACCTTAATGATTCTATGATAAATCTGACAAGACTTTTCTGCCTTTGGTTGCACCTTCACAACTTCACTGTGGTCAGTAGAAAGAAATAAACAGAGACTTCGCGCCCATGATATCCAGATAACTTCATTACCTTCATTAGACCAGCAGCATTTATCCATCAGGCTTTTAAGTACCCAGCTGAAACTTATTTAATATATTGATCTGGCGCACATGAGCTATCAAACAATTTCTGGTTTTCTAATATTGGCTTTGGAGTTCTAGTAGGCTGAAATTCTGGAGGTGGTTTTTTTTTTCATTTTTCCAATAAATAGCAACAAACTGAAGACAGAGAGATGTGTAAAGATTTGAATTTCCAATGTCAATGCCACTGACACTTTCAATGTTTTCCTCAATACCTCTAAAAATGAATATCCAGATAATTCAGTCTTCTGACTGCTCCAACTTATAGATCAGACCAAAGGAAGCTATCATCCTAAAATAAATCTACACAGACAAACTGAGGTAATTTCCAAGAAAGTTTCAGTGGGCAAAATCTTTTTTAAATGCAAATTATTATTTTCCAATAAAATATCACTAGTATTTGCCTTTTTCCATTTTTTACATGCCTAGGATGCATAGAAGAGGTTTTTAAAATGAAAACTATATTCATGGAGTACCCCTTACTAATATTTAAAAGATTTTTGATGTCCTGTCCATGACAACTTATAAAGATCTAAACTTTTTCAGTTGTTTGTCCTTTCTTGCAAAGTATAGCATACTGTCAGCTCATGCAGGGCTATTTAAGGACAGTATATAAATTAATACTACATATCATAGCTAAGTCAATACAGATAGCATCATTAGTGCATTTTAGTACATGTGCCCCACCGTCGAATGCAGTTTTGTCGGTGGCAATTTGAAATGGTTGCATTTGATATGGGAGAGTGTTCATTTTTCTAAGTGGGGATTTTTCGTACGCCTGTGGTTAACACCTACTCCTTTCTAATTATTGCTGTAGGTATGAATTACTACCTGGCTGTCATACCCTTTCTGGGGGCAGTGGAGGCTGGCCTGTTCGGGCAGCTGCAGTACGAGATAGAAATATTGCCACCAGAGGAGCGAAGAGCTGATTTCTGTTACAGTGTTGCCGACTGCCGGTCTCAAATTCCCGAGCTGATGGATAAGTGGAAGGCCTATTTTGAAGTAATTTTTTTTTTTTTCCTATTTTGTAGGAAATTATACCAGAGCATCATTTTTAAAAACTATTGTTACTATTATTTGTAAGATTCAGAGAGCCTGGTTTGCTTTCAATAACAACTTGATATAAAAGTAACAAGCAGGAAAAATGAAAAGCATAACATACAGTCAGAGATAAGCAGGTCAGGATTTTTACAGGTTACAGAATTTTTTCCTTCTTTTAAGATAATTCTGTATTTTGGAGTCTGTCCCAAGAGACTGTTTTGTTATCAGTTATATTTGCATTCTTCCTATACTGCTTATGTTAGCAATGCAAAATAAGCATGCGAGATAGAACATTACCCTCGAGAGATGGCCTTGCTTTTGTTTTACAGGGTTCATTTATTCCTTTGAACATTTAAAAAAATGAAAATGCTGAAATTTCATTCAGAAGCATGTTTATTTATGCAAGTAGATATTCTCTTTCCTCTTCATTCAGCTGTTTCCTAATCCCAAAGATGACACTATTTCTTACTTCATAGATTTAATAACTATTTTTATAGATAGACTTCTATATTCAACATTTTTGTTGGTGATCAAATAATTGATAATGGTCAGAAAATTTAAACTGTAAGTTCCTCTCGGCAACTGTGACTGAAGGTAGAGGATTTAGGAGCAAGACTGGATTTGTTTTCTTAAGATTATTTTTCCTAAGCAGTGTGTTTCAGAGGTTATTAGAAAAGATCTATTCCTCAAACAGCCATAATGATAACTGTTATGGATCATTTTCTTATTTTCTGAAAATCTTCAGAAAGCTGTGGCTGAAAGAGTATAAAGAGGTTTTCAGGGAATCCAATATTTCAGCATGGAATCTTCCACCGCATTCAGATAAAAAAGTCCACTGAATTATTGTGACAAAATACCTAAATTATGTGGATAAAACCTTCACTCTGTTGCAGTCAAGGAACAGCAACTCCTGCTAACTTCAGTGGGGATATGTATTCACTTTTGAATCTAAATTAATAATCTATTTCTCCCTATGTCAGACAATAGTTATTTACAAAGCCATACATTCTAACTACTCTAAAGCAGTTTCCCTCAGCTTGCAAACTTACTGTTTTGTGAGGCATGTGCACAAGTCTGAAAAATTCATTGGGTTTAAACCTCCCCTGTTTCTCTGCCTTTTTTCCTCCCTGTTGCTGCAGTATCTGTTATCTACAGAACACAAAGCTGTGAGCCCTGTGACCTTCTCCTCCTTCGATCTGGATGATGCCCTCCATCTCATGTGGCAGGCGCATGTCGCCTCCATTGCTTATGCGCTGCCCAAGTTCCAGGACAGGTACAGGGATGGGAGGGGTGGCCGAGGAGGCTCTTCCCACCTGCATGGCTCTTTGGAAGGGTAGCATCCCAACAAAGTCCACATGAGCTTTCTTACTTTGGGCCTCTACCCTTCAGGCTCTGCTCTTTCTCCCGCTCTGTTGGAGCATGGGAAGACCAGTGAGATATGGCTGCCCAGGCTGCGATGGGTGGGCAGGCTGTGGGCTTAATGTGAGATGCTGATTCCTCTCTGGGAGCCAGGGCACAAGTCAGGAGCTGTGTCTAGTCTGGGCAGAGTTAGCGATGCCAGGAAAAATTAGGTGTGAAGTACTGAAGGAGACTTTAAGTCACTGAGGCACTGAGACCGCTCAGGATTTTATATGGAATAAAACACATTTGGGATAAATGATTGACTACTGTGTTCTACAGGGGATTTCAACTATCTACTACATTTTCATTCTGATCTCTTTCAGCTTAAAAGATCTCTCTGATCCAGAAGCTAATTTCGGTGAAGACTGGGCTAATGCTGTAGATTTCATCGCAGCCACACACTTCTCCACGGATTTCTTGTCCACAAACAACTTTCAGGTTTTCCTGCCCCAGAGGATGCTTGTTGAAGGGGATGTCCTCCTGCCCATTAGTGACTTCAGTCCACAGCAAAATAGGGTCCTGCTTTCACTGAGAGCTCTTCACAAAGCAAATCAATTAACAGGTACAAGCCCGACCTACAGATGTCTGTAGTCCATAGATATTTAATATCTTATTCTCTCTTTCTACATTTCTATACCTTTCTCCATATGAACACAGTGATTTTCCGATATTCAATAATATAAACACTTCTTAGAGACTAACAATAAAACACTACAAATAAAAATACAACCAGAAGAACACACCAGAGAGAAAATGCAACAATGGGATAACATTGACAATACACAGTGAGGATTTCACATGAGACAAATGCATCGTTTGCTGGAGCAGATGATCTTACTTTTTCCCCCTCCATTTTTCGCAGAAATTTTAAAAACGTGAAGACTAGACTGTGTTTCCCTAGTTATATCTGAAATCATTAAAGTTGTAAATGACGTTATTAAATCAGTTGAGGTCATTACAAAAAACGGGCAAATGATCATGAACAACAGCTTGTGTATCCACTAGTGTTCTGGTTTTGGTTTTAGGTTTTGTCTCAATCTTTGGACCAACAGGGAATATTCAAACTGTCCCAGCAAAGTATCATCTGTCTCAGCGAAACTGTATCTTGAGACAGTGCGGGACTTTCACTAAAAGCAGTTGTGCATCACCATCCAGCGGTGAGACACAGAACGACACCCTTCTGAGATGCCAGTTCATTCCTTAGTTTTGGTGGGTTGGATATTTTTGTCTGTCCTTTGTGAATGGATATTTCGAATCTTTAAATGAGCAGACAGTACAAAAATAGACTGAAAAACTAGTATCCAGAGCTATGGCATTTGTTTTGTGATCCTCTTCTTCTCTCCGTACATTTTAGTGAACATTCTCTCCCTGGTTGTATTTGTAGCTGAAAAAGGCTCGTGATGAAGCTGTTCAGTGTTACAAACGAGCATCCTCACATCACAGAGTGCTCCCCTCACACACTCCACATAGCATTATTCCTCAATGTGTGAATAAGGATCTGCACAGCCCCAACCCATGCCTGGCAGCCTATGCCAGAGCTCAGGGTTCAGTGACCTACCTCCCGGAGGAGAGCGGGGCACAGCGAGGGCGAGCACCAGCAGCAGGGCAGCAGGGAGGGAGCAGGGCACCGCGACGGCAGAGCAGGTGAGGGCAGCGCTGGAGGGAGTCAGGGAAAGAGGCATGGATGCTGAACTCGGTAGAGTGAATTAAAAAGAGGGAGGCAGAAGTTTCATGCAGGTGCGGCCATAATGACGTCCTCAGATGAAATCCCTTGCTTTACAGGCAGGAGATTTCCCTGACTCTGCTTTGAAGGGGTGGGCTTTGCCTTCAGCTGAGAGTTAAACGTCGACTAACTGAACCAAGTGATGGATTTGCTGATCAGAAAGGGAGCTGTAAACTAAATTTGACTTGAGTCTGGATCCACAGCCTCAGTGGGGACCTGAAACACTAGATCTTATTGCTACAAAACTCAGATGACAAAATTTGACATACGGTTTTTGTAGAGTCGGATTCCTCAAACTTTTAAATACATCCTGTGAGATGTGGAGTCCTCTTCTGGCCTAGCAAACTTCGACAGCAGATTGAGGGTCTCAGTACCTCTTAGGATGGGACCCTGTCCAACCCAGACTGAGATTTAATTTCTCGATTTAGAGTTTGATTACTCTTTATCTTCCTCTAGCTGCCTCTGCCAGTCCAGCAGGGACCAGTATTGAGGGAGTGCTGTGCTACCTCTAAAGTTTGTCGACTCACGGACAGTCAGAAGCTTTACTTTTCATGCTGTCCCTCACTGACACCCGAAGGTAGAACAGCAGATTCCTTGTTATTCGAGACCTTTCCTGCTGTCCTCACCTTTCCCGTGGTCATCCTGCAGTCCTTCTAGGCAAGAGGACTATTTGCTGCTTTCTCCTCTTAAGTCCTCAACTCCCCAGTACAATGCTGTGAAAACTCAATTCTTCACTGTTGCCACTTTTATACAAAAGCATGTTTTAAGGAGAATATACTCGTCTTGGTTTTCTGGTAGACTTTTTTTTACCCTCAGATTTCCTCTGTGGACCCTTTATCCACCATAAAGATCAGCACTGAGAAGAGCAGGGAGCAGACAATGATTATCCTTCAAACTGGTGCTAATGCCAGACTTGTCAGGCATGCTTCCTAACGAGCCACTGCTTATTGCCTGGATGAAAGTGTTGGGATCATTTGTTTCATTAGCTTGAGGTCTTAGCTGGCAGAAAGTGCAAATTCTTGGTTCCTTTAGAGTAACAACAAAGATGTGCGGGACTGTAACTACCAGGCCACTACTTCAGAAGCCGTGAAGCTCTGTGCAATTGTAGACCAAGACCTTAACATGCACCTTCAATCATTATGGTTTACAACACTGGTGACAAGGGAACAAGCCCAGTTGTCTGTCAATACAAAGGATGCTGAGCTGAATGAGTGGCCCGTGTCTCCCTGCACATTTGTAGGCAGTTATTACCCCATCGGCACGCTCCAGCTTTGTCTACATTTCGCTGCCCATGGAAGAGCTGTGGGTGTTTGTTGCCAAACATGCGCTTCGTTCCTTGCGTGCCGCGAGCTGCGTGTCCTCTGTGTTAATTTGACAGTGATGTCACGTTGTGTTCCTTTCCAAGGAGGACTGCTGCTCGAGCTCTGGCAAAAGGCTATGTCTACTGAAGCAGGAAGAAAAATGGGCCGAAAACTGATTGAAGGCTTGGCTTCGAGCCAGAAGTTTGACCCAGTGGGAATATACAATGATTTGAAAGGAGTGGAGTTGACAGCACCCGTTTTCTTGAGGAAAAGCGGTTCCAACAATGATTGATTTTATCTTTTAGCAGATACGTGTCTGGTAATCTGGCTTTGGTAATTTCTTACAGCAGGATTTCCTGAGTAGCCATGTGTACATCTTTGTCTCATAGTGAATCAGTATTTTTATCCTTAATTTTCCTAATTAGCTTATTTGTTTAATTCATTTCCTTCCAAATAAAAGGCCTCACAGAAAATCTTACTTTATTACTTTTTTGGACTTTATAAATAATGTATCATTATTGGATGAAAAATTAAATAAAGGCAAATTATGTTCTATTTCAGACTGGTTTTTTCCCTGTATACAGGGATCCCACCAGATGTGTAATTACTCAGGTCCTTGATGGTCTAACAGATGATCATCAGAAACTTTTCTTTGAAGTTCTGATCCAAAACCGATGCCTCTACTGTTTCCCACCAAAGTCGTTATTTTGCAGAGCAGCTGCAATCGACTTTGAAGCTTTCAGGCTTTTCAGATTAAATACTTGAGTACAGATGGATTCCCTCGGTATGCTACTTTGCAGCAAGTACGTGCCTCATGTGGTACTGTGGAGCCAGTCCTGAGAAGTCCTGAAGCAGATGAGCTTATTCTGTAGCAGCTCTTACATGACCAACAGAGATTTCTGATATTTAATCCTTTTCACTTACCTCAAGAAAACATTGATCTATCTGTCAATTTATGTGATTATGTAGTCTGTATAGCCACAGGTTGCTTTTCCATTCCCCCATGTCTAACCCTTCCTGTTGCAGCGTGTCATATGTTAGATTTTACTACTGACTGAGAGATGCATTTGCACTGTGTCATCCCAGCGCCTGGCACACTTAGACCCAAGTGCTCGTCCCAGTCTTCTGAGTGATAACACATATCAGGAATTAATTGTAATAACTTGGCATCAGAGGTGGTGGGGAAGCGGGACAAGGGTCCTGCAGGCAGACAGGAGTTGATTTTTCTTAGGAGATCTGCCAATTTGGATCCTCCATCCTTAGAAAAACTTCCCCCAGAGAGCAGGCAAGGCTGGAGCTGCCTTTCTGTTGTGGAGAAAAGAGGATGGTGATAGAGACACTGCCTGCTGCATTGTATCAGATTATAGCCTGCACTACAGTGTAGTTAAGAATAACACAAGCCTTAGACTCATAAATCAAAATAAGAGAACGCTGCCCCACAGTTTCAGTTGTACCCAGGATCTCAGTTGGTAACTCTGCGCCATACCCCTCACTCAGAAGGAGAGATGCTGGCGCACACAGCTTGACTCTGTTGCACTCACTTGCTACTCATTTTGCTCCTAGCTGTTGTAGTGACAGCCTTCCTGAACAAAATACAATGGTTAAAAGTTTTCCAGGGACATCAGGGGTGAGACTGGGGACCTTTCCCCCAGCACCAGAGTGGCTGAGCGAAGCTCTCGCAGCCTCGGTAGCAGCTGAGCAAGGGCCCTTCCAGCGGGGACCCGCCAGTAGGCATCTTCCAGGCTACGTCAGGCAGCGCTTGCCCCAGGAATGGTCAGCCCTCCGTGTCTCTTTGCGCTGCTAGTCCAGCTCCAGGCAGCGGGAGAAACATCATCTCCTCGGGAGTCTCCGCGCTTCCTGAATTACTAGCTGGATACCAAGTAAATGAAAATTATTTATGTCTCTCTGTGCCACTTTCCCAGTTTGATTGGTCCTTTCTCGCCAAACTTGTACAATATTTGCACTGTAAATTAAGGAATAATTGTCAAGACACTGAGCAGTTAAACGCTATTCTGTCCTTTAATGTCTCAGGACAAAGGTTTCAATTATTCATTGTCATTTTATGGATAAACTCTTTATGCACCATCATTAGCTAACAATTTTCAAAGGAAATACCTTAATGAGGTCTAAGAAAATGTGGGAGTTTTTACCTTAATTACCTGGTTCATAGATCAGAGTAATTAGATTCCAACAGATTTTAGGTATAATCTAAAAGTAATTACCACAGCTGCCAGATGTTAAAATATTAAGTTAATTGTGCTCCAGATAAGTTTGAAAAAAGTTTTTACCTTTTCTGTAGTCAACTTAGATTTAACATAAGGTGTGCTTTGAGAAGATAAAAAGAGCCTTTAATACAAATAGAGAGAACAAACTAATAAACTGTAAACTGCTGCACTTCAGGGGATATTTGTAAAACAAATTTTTTGAAAGCTAATATCACCTTACCTGAATTTATGACAACACTGGGAAATACTTCAGTATTTTGAAAAAAAGCCGTCTTTCTTAATGCAGTATTGGGTATGTATGTATTTCAGACAGTTTCTCCTAGTCCAGCATGCCAACCAGTCAGATAAAGGCTTTAGAAATTGGCCAGCAATTGTGCTTTGAAGGTTGAAGCATATGTAAAAGTTTAGACAAAACACGGGAGGGTGGATTCTTGCAAGCAGAGCAGAGTCAGATATCCTGAAACTGTATAGGTGCATCCTAGTAAGAAAACATGCAGGTATCACAAATGCAGCACAGAGGAAAGAGTCAAGAGAAGGCAGTTCGTGTACGGTAGGTTGTCTCCGGAGCAGGATGGGAGGGCGCTGGAGGTCGTTAGAGCTACCAAAAGCTGATCACTACCAAAGCAGGGGTTTGCCCAGCCAGGAGGACTTACAAAGCAGAGAGGGGTTTCTTACTCAGCATTAAGCTCTTTGCTGAGGACAGCCTGGCCTTAAGCAGGGCCAGTTTCCATCTGACAGAGATGCTGTTAGAAGAAAGCATCAACACAACTGGCTGCAGCTCTGGAAAGCCAAGAATTGAAACTTCTGTAGATGCTTGCTAATAAGGAGCCTAAGGGGACTGGAACAAACGACGTTCAGGAGGGAAGGTTAGAAACGGATACATGATAGAGAAAGTCCTCGAGAGAATAAAAATCTACTAGGGAAGAGACTGACCGTCCTTAAAGCTTGGGCAACAGTGCTGAGCCCTGCGGCCCTCCCACAGCTCTGCGGGGCTGACAAGGAACCGCTGCCTTCCCCTCCTGAGCCTACTTTATGCTCTATGATCCCTAATATGAGCAGAATGATTTGGGCTCCCTTCCTATCCAGCCTGTGCTCTCTAATGCATAATTAAGTGCTTTTTGCTGGTGGAAAAAAGTACTCTCCTCTACACCTGCCAGGTACGGAGGGAGAGGAAAGACGTTCTTGCCCAGGGCAGCCCTTAACCTGGCAGCGAGGAGGTTTGGCTGGGGAGCAGAAGATGTAGATTTGGACACTCTCCGATAGAAAATAAAACTGAACCTAGTGTAAGTACTTTAACTGTTGCTGCGCAACATGAAAAAAACCCCACACTTCCCAAATCCAAACTGCTCAGTTACTTTTTCAGACCAGGGCATGTTACCTGCCCCCCTTGGCAGGGTCTTGTGAACTGTGGACCTTCAGTTCCCGCTACAGAAGGCGGTGAGATTTAGGATGATACACTGTTTTTACAACATTTCCCTCACCCTAACCTCGGTGGCTCCAGAAGGAGCACATTGCCTTTTTCAGATCTCATGCTGAGCCTTCATATACAGAGTGCAAAGAGCCGACACCTGAAAAAGATCTGATATTTCCTTCAGTTTAATTTTCGAAGAAAAATCCTGGCTTGAAACCACCTCTTCTACTGCCACTTCATTTTTACAGTGATGTTGGACGTCAGAGCTCTTGCTGGGCTCTGTTCTACGTAAGTTTGAAGTGCTTACAGCCCATATCCACAGAGGCATTTGGGCTTCTAAAACCCAATAGCATGTTTTCGATACGATTTAAGACCTTGAGTGTGCTTGTAGAGCTGAACCTAAACTCATTTTGGATCTGATCTTCTGTGCTACAAATGAGAAACAATGGGCCATGAGACATTTTAAGAATAATATGTGTGGGGTGAAGTGCAGCACTGCCCCAGGCAGGGGCTGGTAAGGACCTTACCAGGGATTACTAAAGCAGCCTGGGGCTGCAGACCTGTCAGACTGCACCAGCTGCAGAGGGATACTCTAACTGGAAAGCACAGACAGTCACTCAAAACCAGGTCTGGAGGATGAAGAATGGAGGCAGAATCACATAAAATCTTGTTACAAAGTGTTTATACCTACTTAAAATATGACTTAATTTTGTGACATGTTTATCTAGAAAAAACATGACAATTTGTTAATGTTTTTTAACTGATTCATGCCTAACCAAACTCTCCAGGTCATAAAATGCAATGAAATAAAATCCTGAACATCTCTCATTTCCTTCTGAAAACCATCTGTAGCTGTGGAAAAGAGCTGCGTGAACAATTTGTGCATACGTTTGCAGGGAAGGACTGCAGCAGGTAAGGCGGGAGACGCAATGGTGGTATAAACCAGCTTTACAGGCAGGACAAAAGTCACATTTTAGAAATAAAGGCTGTTTCTACCTCTCCTTCTGTGCGATGTTAGGCCTCAAAATGCTAACAGATGTGACCGCTGAACCCAAGGAGAACAGGCAGCTGGGATAAGGTGGAAAAGAGAGAGGAGTCTTTTTGCTGACGAGGTAGCTGAGCACCCCATGGGGCAACCCCCCGAGGCCCGCTCGGATTCGTCCTCTGCGCTGTGAGCACCAGGGCGGTTACAGAGGAGCCGGAGTATTTGCAAGAAAAACAACCCAAAACTTCTGAGGCCGCCTTAGGCAGAGCGAAGCCAGCCCTGCGTCTTTCCGAGGCTGGCCTGAGCTGCCGGCTGCAGGCACTGCTGCGCCCAGAGCCGCAGGGACAGCAGGGCAGAGGGCCTGGGGATAAGACACTGGCATGTACAAGTGTCTTTAAAATCCATGTGGGATGAGGCCTTCGACACACTTTGCAGCAGTTTCCATGTACTGCCACATCTTAACACACATGAGGAGTTTAAAGTGACATGAGAAGGTAAGAATGGCTGGACTGAGCTGCCCACCCCGGAACCCACTCGCTGCCGGTGGCCAGCGGCAGCTGGCTGGGGCAAGGCAGCGGCAGCAGCAAGGCGAAGGCAGGGTAATCCCTCCTCCCGCCCAGCCGGCCCGCAGCTGGCAGGCTGCGCTTAGCTCAGACCCGCACGGTTTTTGGTCCCGGAGCTGTAAAAGGCTATTCTAGAAAACACAAAGACCCAAGGAATGAGACAGGGGAAGGTGGTCACAGAGATGCATTATTGCAAAGCACATGAACACTCACGGCACACAGGCACGTTAAAAAAAGGTGGGAGGAAAATTTAAAAAAAAGATAGCAACAACCTGCCACCAATACATGAAGTAGAAGCAAGAAAACTCTCTACCTTCAGAGACTATCAGTGTTAATATGGTGTCAAGGAGTCAAAAGTTAACACTGTACAGGCACATCAAAGTGAAAAGATATTAGGAAAACACTTGGGCAGTCTTAAGAGAGGTAGGAAAAGTATCACACACGTTAAGTGAAGAGATAGTGAGAATAAACAGCGGTTTCTTATTACGAAGAGTGTGGTAGATAAGCATTTGTTTGACATGTTGTATTTAAACAAAAGAGCTTTTGGCATTTAAAGAAGAAAGCAGGGAGAATATTATTCTTATCTTTTCAGGCACAAAGGCAGAATATATAAAAACTGTGCATGTTGATCATCCAAACAGAAAATGCCATCTAACTAAGGGCTTAGGCACACATGGAGTTCTGCAGAAGCAGATGCTCCTGAGCAGGCCTTCAGTGAGAACACGCTGGAACCACTTCTTAGCATTAAAAGAGATAATCCTTTAAGCTAACAGGTCTGTGCAAAAGCTTATGCCAGTTTTTTGCAAAGCAATTATCTTATTATTTAAATACACATGCATTCTCTTCAGGCACAGTGATCGCGGTCTATGTTCAGCTGAAAATTGCTTTCCTCTCTCGAATGCAGTCTTCTTGAGCAGTAGTGTCTGGGAATGGTAACCAGGTCCCTCAAGGATCACTGTGACATTAGAGCTTTGTCAAACACGTATTAGCAAACAGTAAGAAATCACTGTGGTCATCTGTACAGCATAAGGGAATCATGACACTTATTAAGTCTTAAACATCGAACAGGAGCCTTTCATGAGGACCTTATTTCACGCCTGCTCCCTCCCCTCAGTTTTCGCCAGCAAGGCTGGATGTCCTTTCCTCGCAGCGCAGTACCATGACCTGTCTTCCACACCAAGAGCTGAGTGCAAATGCCACTGTGTCTCTGCGTATGTCATGTAAAGTGAACAGCCAGGCGTGTTCTCATTTCTGTGATAGGATATGATGTTGGCTCATGTGCCTGAGGAAAAGATACTGGAGACATCTCTGCTACTAATATATTTACAATGTTCATAAAATCTGCCACCTTTACTCACATGAACAAAATTCATTGAACTCAATGAGGTTGAATATACAAGACAGGACTGTTGCACGTGACTAGGCTGATAGAACCAGACTCTGTCTGTGTCAGGATCTATGCAAAGAAAAGATATTGCTTCTTTGGAAAGAAGTTGCAAGAAGAGAAGTTTCGAGAAGAGCTGATAAGTCTTGGTTTTGTTCACAAGCTAGTTCCCAGATGTTTTTATAGAACATCTGAAACAAGCGTAGGTTGCAAGTAATTGCATCCCACCCTGTTCACACCCATCCTAACACCTAGGGCAGCTAGTGAGAGCCTTGCTTTCTCTAGGCTCTCTAAGCCTCTCCTTGAATGTCATATGCTTCATATCCTCAGTCATCTTCATGGCCCTTTGTTGGACTAGCTCCAATATGTCCATGTTCTTCTTGTAATGGGGAGCCCAGAATGGGCCACGGTAGCCCAGATGTGGCCTCACCAGTGCTGAGCAGAGGGGAAGGGTCACCTCCCTCCACCTGCTGGCGCTGCTCTAACGCAGCCTAGGAGTCTGTCAGGAAAATTGTGATAGTAACATATCTTTCAGACATCCAGCAGAGGACAACAGCACATTCAGCCGAATAAGAAAAAGAAACCTAAAAAATCAGTAAAACAGACAACAAATTCCTTTTATTCAAATACCAGACTGCATTTGCTGGCTTAAGAAACTGGGCTGTTTTGAGCTGCTACAAAGAGAAACACAGATTTTTATTAAAAATGCTTAAAATGTATTTCAAATACCCACAAGTGATGTGTCAGCCAGTTACAAATTTTGTACACACCTGCAAGCCTCCGTATAAACTAGTGATATGCAAAACGCTGTATGCTACATACGCATGGAATCAAAGCACTCTGAGCGATATTCTTAATACTTAAATTGTAACAGATTTTAATGCAGATGAACATTTATCCTGAATAAACTAATGTGAGACAATACTGAAAAATCCTAAATTAATTTGCATTAGTGAAAATTAATCATTCAGTAGAATTTTAATAGACAAGTCTGAAGATACTATACTGTCTGCTTGAAAAGACTTTTTCATTATATTAAGGCATTTTTGTGAGCACTTGCTTTTTAACTCCTCAGTAGGACTGAAAATATGGTATGTCTAGGCTTTCTAAACATGTTCTTTTTTCCCCACCCTGCTGTCTGGGATTTCTGGATATGCCACTCTGATCAAGCTGCTGTTGAGCCTGCAAACTCTTGGCACATCAACTGTGTATTTACACATCAGTTCTCAGTAATTTTCCCTGAGAGTCAAAGCACTGCCAGAGGGATATGTGTTTGTCCTAGACCTAACACTTCTGAATATGCAGCACTTGCTACTCATGCGCTGCCCAGTTCTTATTCTCATCTGCCATGAATGATGGGTCATCAGACCTGCTCTGCCAGAACACGAGGACTAGGTCCAGTGCCACCCAAAGCCATTAAGCACACTCTACTTGTGAAGCTTGTGAGACTGCACACACCAGTCCCAGGCAGGAATACAGCAGCTCTGATATGAGCACCGACCACATGCACACAGCCAAGCCCACTGCGATGCCTGCCTCCGTAAGCAGAGGCTCTCCCTGACACTGCTCGGCCCTTGCAGCCTAGGGGCAGGGCACAAAGGGAGCTCCCTCCTTCTGGGCCAAGGTCTTGAAACCTTTCAGGTACCACATAACCAACTATTTCACTCTCATTTTTCATTTTCAGAAGTATAAAGTAAATTCTTCCAAACAAACACTTGTTTTGTTTCAAAACGAAGAGATGGGGCTGCTCTTCCTGTGCCCTCTCCAGCAGGGCCGTGTCGGCCGTTCGCTCATGGAGCGGAGAGGCACCGGGGGCTGCCTTGTCCCCCAAACGCTTGCGTGGGAAGACGAGGGACTGCAAAGGTGCTGGTGAGGCTCTTCAGTGCTGCTTTTCCTGGACCTCTTGAAGAGGGCAGCGTGTGCCTCTTTCTCAGTTGGGAGGGTTGGAATGAACACTGCTCTTTCAGCTCCAGCTTCTGTCCTGCCTTCCTGGCTGCGTTTTCAGCAAATTGCTGGAAATAATAGCAAAATACGCTGCTCTAGTGTGATTCTAGGTAACTTCAGCTGCGCCAGGTGTTAAGGAGATGGCAATGCTGTCTCATTTAGGCACTCCCAGCCCTTCTGAACAGCACTTCCCTCTAGGAGGAGTGGCGTTGCTTTCCAGGGTGAATTACTTCTGGTGCAAAAGTACTATTTGTGCAATAAAGCATTGTTCAGCATCGGAAAGAGTGGCAGAATCTGGCCGTTGTTTGCAATACTGAGCCTTAACCTGAAGCATATGTGACTAGCTAAAGAAATGGATGTTCACCTTCGACAATCCTCCATGCCCCTCTCTACACTTCCCTCCTCCAAAAATCCAAGGAAACAACCATACATCTGTTTCAGTGAGGGACGTTCCTTTTGCATATGCCCTACAGTGGTACAAAAAATCAACTGGTATTTCAGGTGCAAGAAGAATGAAGGATTGGACTTGACATTATTACCTGAATTCGTGAATAAATACGTACAGAAGAACTTTGTCCCTTCAGAGGGTCATGAGACATTAACTGGTTTGACTCCTTGTTTAGGACGAGTAAGCAGTTTAGTTTCTCAGAGGACTATTACAGTTAAATTACAGCCTCGTATGATCTTCATGAGACAAAAAGGACACTTTCATGAGCAGCTTTTTCTTATAGTTGCAGTCGATCTTAATATGTGGAGGACACAGCTTCCTATTTGTTTCCAGTTAATTTCTGAATTGTTTTGCTTCAGATGTCTCTGAAAACAAACAAAACAAAATGACAGAGTGAAATGGGAAACCTTTGTATTTGGATTTAAAAATTACACAGAGAGTGCAGATGAATAAGCTCTTGAGTCAAATTAATGGCTGAGAGTTAGGGCTCATCTGTACCGTAAAATGGTTTGTCAGTACAATTATACCAGCAATCCCAAGACTATAGCAAACCTAAAGTTAATATATGACTCCAACACAGCTATGCCAGCAACTTTGCCTAAGTGTGTAAAACTCATACCAGTAAATTTTTCTTTTACTAGTATAGCTTATGCAGTTTAGGGAGATGTTTGACCTATATGGGGCAAAAGAGTTCACTTAGTCAGTGTAAGCTGCGACTCCAGCACAATGTTTTCCCAGTGTTTCTCCAGTGTGACTACACCTATGATGCCTGTGTCATGTTGCTGGTCTGGCAGACATGGGAGCAGAAATACCCCTGTCTTGGAGAGGGACTTCCAACACACGTGCCCTGGTGCTGGGGTAGCAGAGATGCAGGCCTGGAGGGAAGTTAATCAATATTTAATTAATATTTAATGGCAATATGCCTGCATGCCAAGACTTCATCGGTGTGCTCTGTTCCCAGCTCTGCCACACTACAAAAACCCCAGGTTTTAACCTGCCCTCTAGGGGAACAGCATGTAGGAAGAGCATCTAGAGTACCATGGTAGTCTGGTGGTCTTGCCTGCCCTTAGGGCCTCTGAACCTACACCTGCTTTGAGACAGGCTGCTTGATGTCCTGCCTGTGTCAAAACTGAGAACTCCATTGCAGCTCTTGGAGCAGCATGCTATTTATTTTCTTCCTCTGGACTCTCCCTTCCTTCTGTAGTCACCATTGATTGCACCCTGGAAAAAAAGCTTCAGTTTGCATATTAGGGAAAAATGAAAACGCCAGGCAGTAGAAAAATAACCTAACAATGAAAATTAGCAAAGTAGGTGACGCCCCCAAATCTGCATTGAAAACTATGTAAGAGGGGGACCTCCAAAAGCGCTGAAAACATACAACTCCAGTCATGGATTTAGGTTTCTTACTCCAACGTCCCCGAGGCTACAAAGTTTTCCTCAGTCTTTTAGCCAGAGGCAAGGGGAGCTACAAAATCAAAAGCTGGCTTAGAGGGTCAGTGGTATGAAAGCTCCAGAGAAAGATCTTAGAAAAATGGTATAAAAGGATTAATGAGGATGCGGTGGGGTCAGAAACACTGGCTTTCATTTGTAGTACTGTCTCTAGCTTTCATTTATTCAGGTACCTACTTCTCAGCACAACCAAGGTAAATAAAAAAGTTGCACTTCAATTCGTTTCTTACAATTAATTTAAAAAAAATTGGTACAAATTGAAAATAAAGAAAACCACTTTGTCCAAACAAAATCACCTGAGCTGTTGAGTTCATGACAAGAACACAGCTGTGTAGTTTTTTCATTCCCTAATGCATTTCTCTCTTTTCTACTTTTCCTTTTTTTGGCTCCTATTTAATAAGCACCCAGGCTTAGTCAGCTGAGAGCATTCTTTTTCCAGCACTTATGCGAAGTTCAAGTCCAGAAAGCAACGTCCTGACACCTATACTGGCTTTAAGCTCTCCAGCTGCCTGGACCGTGTTGCTTCTGTCCTTTTCCAGCCATGAGGTTAGAGGCAGCTATCAGCACTGGAGACAGAAACCACCTTCTCTGGTTTCACCATTGGTTTTTGTTGTTGCTGCTGCTCCTGCATGCCTCCATCTCATTTTCATTTGCAGGGACGTGGAACGAGATATTACAACAGCACCAGAGCTATTCTAGTTCATTGCAATGAACCTTCTCTCTCATCATTTTTCTCACACCCAAGAAAACCTGCTATTGACATCTTTAATGCCTTCTAAAAGACTGCCAGAGTGAGGGCTTTCCCTATTAAATAAAAACAAACACCAAACCGAACAACTCATGGCAGTAAAAGGAAAGAAACTTGCATTGTTAAAAAGAAAGCTACACACTTTAAATGTGTTCATTTTTTTTTCCTACTTTCTCTTGAATCTTTAATGAAAGGTTAAAATATGCTAATGGTGGTTGTTGCTATAGCAGGCTCAGGCATATGTAGTCAAGTCCCTTGTTTCATTGCTTATTGTTCTGCAGTGAAGAGGTCATGTTAACATCATTGACCTTCTGGGCACACTTATTTTATCAAAATTAACATAGGAAGGGCTTGAGGCAAATCTCTGTTCTTTCTTTCTCCCTCCTGCTTAGGACTAGCTCTTTACTAGTATCATGCTGGTGTGCTTCGACTCTGAGTATGGAAAGATTTTTTTGGGCATTGATGAAACACTGCAAATAATAAATGCTGATTTTCTCAAAATGCACTTGACTGCTGAGGTTTACTTCTGTATTTCAACATTCATTTTTCCCCCCCCCCC
>Ga0065711_1004217_pt1 | contig 24534 bp, 18 predicted proteins | sample Hoacrofraction12_FD_59098 | JGI IMG/M metagenome (GOLD analysis project Ga0065711, IMG submission 59098) | Hoatzin crop microbial communities from Cojedes, Venezuela - Epithelial fraction 12 v2 (version 2) | ecosystem: Host-associated > Birds > Digestive system > Esophagus > Crop | place...
TTTTTTTTTTTTTTTGGGGGGGGGGGTGGAATTGTATTCAGTAAATGCATATTGTTTACTTACATCTCAGGTTCACTTATTTCACAGCAAATTGGCCATACCCGTCTTGTCACTTTAATTCATAAAAGAAGGAGGTGAAATGAAAACACTTGGACATAAATTGGTTTTGCACGCTATGTTTTCTTGAAGCTCCTGCTGCCGCAGCTAAGGCAGCTACATTTGGGGGATTCTGTTAACATTTTTTGCATTTAGGCATGTAAGCAATGCAATGCCATTGGAGACCTAAATCAAAGTTTGGAGAGTGGTCTCACGAAAGGTCTCATGAGAGAAGGTATCGTAAGAGAAGGTCTCAGGAAAATCTGATTCTGCGTGAGATGTACCCCAAAATGCATGGAGGCCTGTAGAAAGTCTCACCGTTGAAAGAAATATTTGGATGAGGCCCCATATATGCATCTCCTTTTTGATTAGTTAAAATTAATATGCAGCTAAACATTTAAATGGTGCATAAGAATGGTAATACAGTAACCTAGGGCATGTCCCAGCATTCTGAATTTAAATGGAGACCAAATGCACTGGAAAGCTTTCATGTCTGAGTTGCTCTCTATTACAAAAAAATCCAATTTCCCTCATGAGACCTTAAATTAAAGCAATTATACTTATCCTTCTCACACACAAACAGTAGGTAGACTCTGAGGAAATAATACAGGTTTGTAATTTTGTTCCACTCATGGTGAGCATGTGCACACACAAGCCATGGCCTCACAACACAACTCTGGAGCCGCAGTTCAAGGAGAGGCCCAAACTTTAAGACCCTACAGCAACTCTGAGAGCAGAGAGGCAACTCCACAAGCAGGAACTCTTTGTTAATGGCAGACTTGGCACAAAGGTGACTGATAATAATACAACAGAGGAAACTGCGCTCTGACTCTCCTGGAGCCAGCCAGCACACTGTGGGCCATTTCTTTTTCTCCTCTGTCCTCTGCTCTTCAGGAAGAGATCAAGCTCTCCGCTGAACTGCATTTACAACTTCGTTCTTTGCAGTACTAATGATTCTCAGGCTCTCTTCCATTCTGGGCTCCAGCGTTTTCCCCCTCCTTTTCAGAACAATATGCCAGAAACTGCCTGCTGAGTGCATGTTTGTGCCAAGTTCACATTTGCCTAAGAAGAACTGAGGCAGCCTGTAGACGTCCTTAACATGGAAGCTCCTAGCTCAAAAACCTCAGCTCTGTTTTAATAGCGGTGTTTACAGGCATTGTTGACTATCATTTTACTATCTGTACAGCTGCAGTCTTCTTCTAATTCAGGCTAAGCACAGAGCTTCTTAAAAATAAGACTTAGCACAGTTTTCAAGCCGTTCCAGGGATGCTCTAAAGATCTTCCATGGATACTCTAAATCCCAGTCCACTAGCGGGCAGATACTGAAATGCTGTGAAGTGCTGGTAATACTGAAGTCTATTTGGACATTTTAATTAAATACTCTGATGTTCCTCATAAATCTCAAGGGCTGTCTGCTCCCTAGAGAAGAATTCTCTGTAGTTCTGCTCTGCACCAGAGGACCTGAAATATTCCCTGAAAGATGCACCAAGAACTCATTGTCAACTGTCCAGTTACTCAGAGTCTTGCCTGGCCAATACACCTGCTCCGTTTAAAGCTGGGCTTTTTGAAACAACAATGTGCAGTGTGCCCTGGACATCTTTGAGTAGAAGAATGCCTCTGGCATTCCTGTTATGAAGGGAAAAGCCAGACACAGCTCAGCAGAGACTACAAACCAAGAGAAGATCCAACAGCCAGCCCATGGTGCACAGGATTTAGTTACGAGGAGAGAGAACGGAGTGATGAGTCCACAAAGCCCATGAGCTTCAGTTTTAGTCAGAAGTGCCCAGTCCTTGCCATTGTACAGAATGAGCTGAAAATATAAAATAATGTGAAAGAATGGCCAGAAATTTGTCACTCTTATGATATTTAAAATGTATGCATTCTTCATAAAACTAATCAGCATTGTCTTTTGGAGCTCCCAAAGCTCATAAACATGGGTTTTTCTAATCCTGAGGGGAAAAGCTNTAATTACAAATTCGTTTTTCGTTTAAGCGCAGTGTGAGGTGGCTTAAGGGATCTATTTTCTACTTGGACACTTCCAACTCAGAAGAATGGAAAGCAAATGTTGTGTCCCATCTCAGGGGCTGTATCTTAGTAAAATAGAAGGTGCCCTCATCTACCCAACCAGACACTGTGAAAGAGAGGTTAACACCAGCTCTCCTGGGCACTCCCCATAATGACACGGAGGAAAAACAGAACTTCTCCCACATGATGTTGCATAGATTGATTGCATGCACACAGCAGAACCTAGAGCACTTCTTCCCTAGAGAATCTGAGACTATAAAAGTGATGACTGCGAAGCTCTCCAAAGCCAACACCCAACATTCCTCTGAGCTTACGTTCACCTTCTTTACACCTCAACTAAAACTTCCAGAAACCAGCTACACTTGTGAGGAAGGCTGACACAGTCAACCCCAGGACACCGAGGTCCCCACCAGCTCTGCGGGGTCTTTGCCACTGCGGTTACACCACAGACACCCACCAGCACCGGCGAACAGGCATCAAGTGGCCTTTTCTGGTAGTGGCGTTCACTACAGCATCTCCCCAGCCAATATAAACCAGGGAAACAAAAGCTGTGTGTTGTCAGAATCACTGTCAGGGGTTTTGCCAGCACAACGCTGCCATCCAAGAGCATGACTTTCTAGTTAGCATGGCCATGCCAGCAAAATATTACAGTGTAAATCTGAGTCAAAGACAGGCATAAAACTGGAGTCATTTCTCCTCAGAGAAAGGAGAATGGGAAGTGCGATGATTACTGATGGGTTAGCAATGTCAGAAGCAGCTCATCTCCCAACTGGAAATACACATCTCCTTCCCTAGAAAGCAAAAGAAGTCAAAACCAAAAAAAATCCATATATGGTTATCATAAATAACATCCACTTCTCCATTTTCTTTCCTCCCACTGCAAAACGTGGCTCATGAGATGGTACTTCTTGATCTCCCAAGGGGAGGAAAAGTTCTCGCCATTAATCTGTTCAAATGAGTCACCAGAAAAAGAGAAGTGTGAATCCCAGCACGCCTGCACTGGAGATAACACGTACAGTGCAGAGCGGCCACCTTGACCCAGGCTGGAGAGGTCTGGCCTCTCCCACTGAAATTTTTCTTCCACAGTGCTTACAGAGAAAGGAGATGTCGCGAAGCAGGAGAAAAAAATGCAGGCTGGGGACCCCTGCACCAACTGAATTCCATGCCTAAAGATGGTACAAAGACACCTCCCCTCAGCACAGCTTCACACCTCAGATACTGAAGACGACAAAGCCACAAAGCTCGCTCAGGATGCTCCAGCTAGCAAAGGGGCATTCTGTTACCAGCCACCGTAATATAAATCCTCCCGTAAAGCTTGCAACATCATTTGCAGCACTGGCCTTCTTGGGTTTCTCTGGATGAAGCACTATTTGAGCTCTATGCTTAGCACTTGGAGAGAAGCCAGGAAGACTTCCATAACCAGCACTGATTTGTTAATCCCTGAATGCATAGGTACTGTTTGTTACTTAGGACGTCAGGTTTCATCGCTCCTCAGCATGCTGGTGATAGAACTGCTTGACACCAGACTGCAAATATTATTGCAATGTCAGTACTCCCAGGGAGAAAGCCAAGCTGAGTTAAAATGTGACCTAGGTGTTGACAAGCCAGTTCGGCATTGCAGACTTCAAACGGCCAGGATCACCTGGCAACTTCAAAAACAGAAGAAAGTTTGCCAGGATCCTTTTTGACTAGAGTCTTATCCCAAGATCTGCATGGCAACAGCTAAACACTGTCCAATCAGATGAAGCAAGTAAGAACACAGTAAGTGGATTATACTTTTCTAGGAAAGTGCTGGGAGCAACATGTACATACACCTGTGAGTTTGTGCCTATACAGATTTTCCTTATCTTTCTCACTGAAAGAGAAAAAAACCAAACCTCGGTTTGTAGCATGACAGATCTGGAGGTGATGCAGCTCAGTATCCCCAGGGAGATCACCCAGACCACGACAGCTTCAACATCTCTCTTGTTGCCCTGAGGAGAGCTGTCTCCCTACTTAGGATAAAAAGAGGTATTTCCCAAGCATGATCTAAAATAGGTCGGATTCTGGTCTTTTTGGAGGGCCTTTAAGACATCGCACAGGGGCTACAGAGGACATCACAGCCAGGCTGGCACTGCTGCCTGCTGCTGGTACCTTCTCCAGAGCACAGCGCTATTTTAAGATCATTTCCTTCCCTCCTGGACTCAAACTTCTGTAGTGACACAGCCTGAAAGGTGAGGACACCTGAGGACAGTTGTGTGCGTCCTTCCCACCCAGGACAGCATGAAGGTGATGGGCTGACACGTGGGGCTGCTTCAGGCTCACACGCCCCGACACTGACCGGGCTTCATCCTCCCCACGCAATAAGCCCAGGCAGCTATTCAGCCTCTGTTAATTTACCAGCCATTAATTACCAACCACTTTTTTTTGACCTCAAAAAGTGGATCCGACAGAGTAATGTGCTCAGCTGTGGCAGGACGAAGCTGGGCCAAGGGCACATCGAGCCTGTCCCCGAATCCATGTGCATCCCAACTGCCCACGCACAGCCCATCTGCTTATCAATAGCTCCAATTAAAGAGCCTCGGGGTTTCAACCGCCACCAGCTCGCTCACGGGTTGGGAGAAAGACAGAGGGAGTTAAAATTAAATTAGCAATTGATTAGTACATGAAGCCACTCGGTAGCAGTTGAGCTGAGCACCCTTTTGGGGTTTTAATTCTTTGGTGCCCTGTGAGTTTTGTTTCATGGACAGCAATGTCAATGAGTACACTGGAAATTCGGGGTAATCTTTAAAAAAAGCTCACAGTCAGGTCGAATTGTGTATTTCAGTAAAAAGAAGGTTTGACAAAATTATTTTATTGAAATTTCAGTAAGCATAGAACCTTTTCTTTTTTCCTAAAAAGACAGGGATGTTTTAGAAACATGTGATCCTGAAGCAGACTATTTTCAGACTTAGTGAAATGCAAACAACAGCACAACATAACCTGGCAAAAAGATATTTTTTAGAAAAAAAAAAATTAGGAGGGTTTTTTTTTATTTCCAGTCCTTACAATTGGAAAGAATCTGGAACAAAATGCCTGTGAAACTCGGTGCTTGAAGTCCGAAGCAAAGTATAGAAAAATCTTTTAAAATGAACACACAACAGTGAACAGATACAAAGAACAAGAGAAAAAGGGTAATTCTTCTGATGGTTTAAACAGACAGTGCTCCAGTGAACTCAGCAAAGCTGCCCCTGTTTATACCAAGTGCTGTGTTTTACGGGGAATTCAGGGGACATACCAGACAGAATGACTGTTTTCTTCCCGCTGCTTGACATTGCTCTATCCAGATAGGTAGGCATCAGGAGTGATCAAAAGCCCTGTGGCACGTGGAGTAGGCTTTGAAGGGCAGAAGCAAGCAAAAAGTGCCACTTTGGAGAGGTCTGTTTGGTTTCAGCCAAGATCTCAAATAAAAGCTGGGAGCCAGCACTGCACAAAACTATTCCCAAGGCTGTCCTCTGACTACAGCCTCCTCTTTCAACAAGATAAAAGTCAATGTAAATGGGCAAGCAAGACAAAATCCTGCAGCAAGGGCACAGGCAGCGCCGGACCCTTGCGACGTCCTTGAGAGCAGCGGTGGATCAAGGTGTTCTGCAGGGAGGCGTTGATGCGTCTCCGAAACACACACAGACAGTAACAGAGGGTTTACTATTTTTTTTCTCTTTTTTTTTCCTTTAGCAAAAGGACACCAAATTCTGTCAGTGGGGAGTTGATATTAAAAGACTGTTATGCTCCCCCCAGGTAGGATGTCCAGTGAAAGCCCTTGTGCATTCAAGTAGGGAGTCAGACACAAGTATACGGGAGCAGGAGAACCAAGCCACATTAACATCTCTTAGGCAACAAAAAACCTACCTGGGAAAGAAGCTTGTTGTCATCCTCCAGCAGTTTCACTTTTGTTTCAAGTTGCCTGATATAGTTGGAAGACGAATCTTTAGGAAAAGAGAAAAAATAAGTTTCAGCTTCTTGTGTTACAGGCAAGTACTGTCAGACAGCGATACGTTTTCCCACTCCATGGGAGGCAAATTTGGGAAAGACTTCATGAATAAAACCCCAAGTGCATAGGCTGAGGACAGGATTCTGCCAAAAGATTTTTTCACTACAAAGCTGAGATTCAGCAACAGCAGTATCTTCTGTGAATCCGTATCAGTGCTGCCGGGGGGTGGAGGGTAAGGGCTGTGTACAGAAGGAAAGTGAAGTTGAAATATTGTGTTTTGTAATTCTATAAAAGTAATTTCCTAGCTTTGAGAGCCATTTTCATTCATCTAAAATGCACCAAAACACTCTACACCAGAACAAGATGTTTCCTTTTAGGCTTGAATAAACAACCCCTCCACACACGTGCCTTTTTCTTCTTTTCTTTCAAAAACAACTCACAAAAACAAGCTGCTGGCACAGCTCTGCAAGGAGGTCACTGCCACCACTCCCAGTGCTGTGGAAGGGGCAGAAGTGTGCACAGCGAGGCCACGGAGCCGCAGCGTGCCCACAGCCTGACGGACACCACACGTGCCTGCCCGGGGCATCTGGCTTGCTAGTGGCAGCACGTGACACGAAACAGAAAAATACCAGGACAATAAACCACAGAATACCCTCACACAAAATGGTAATATTCAACCTGAAGGAATGTAATGGCCAGTTTAGCATTGCAGTAAGACAGCCACACCAGATAGGCTGACCTGGAGTAGAAGATAACTTGCAGGAGAGCTCTGTGGGTGGCTTCCCGCTCTCCAAAACATCTGGGGTTTGTTTTGGAACATGCTTTGAAGAAACACATTCGCAAATTTCACAGGGAAGAAAATAAAGGAGTCTGGGAAAACCTCTTCTCCATTTTCATTACAGCTTAGCAGCTTGCAATAGTTCCTTCCACCCACCTGGATGTTTGCAAAATCTCTCCTCCACCTGTAATTTCAGTAGCAGAGGCTGTGAGTTACAGCAGGAGGAAAAGAGTTGTGCAGCTTAAGCATGAGAAAAAAACCCAAACATTTTCCACACTGCTAAAAGGGCTCTGCAAAATGAAATTCTATTTTATCTCATTTCATTTATTATGGGATGACTGCAAAAGCCACTATTCAACCACGAGAGCTCTCGCCAAGCATGAATTGGTGAGGAACCGGGCATTAACGCAACCGTGCGGATGCTGGTCGGTGCGTGGCTCCGATGGCCAGCACCTCTCAGGACCAGCCCCACCACGGCGAGCCAGCACCACCGGCCACCCCTCTGCACACGCGAACACTCGCCCGTGCACACGCGCAAGGTTGAGGCTGGCTCTGCGCTAAACAGCTTATCCTCGCCTTCGCCAGCGCTGCCGAACGCGCTGGGCACAAGCCTGAATGCTGCTTCTTCGCCACTCCAGGGGCAGTTTAGCAGAAGAGCCAGCACGCCAGTTACAGCTAATCACTGGGAGTGCTTTGACCATTCAAGAGAAAAATTGGAATATGCTTGAAAAAGTGCTGCCATAGACAAGTGCCAAGCCGCATATAAAGGAACAGCAGGACGGATCAGAGTCAAGTGCCCATCTACAGCACAAACACTCTCAGAGGAAACATGCTCACTTTCTTGTTTGGACGGTGCTTTGTCCAAACCCAGGAAATCCAAACAAGCACCCAGGAAAAAGATTAAGACGACACCGTAGGAAGCTATATAATTTCAGTGAACAGTTTAAGTGGTGGTAAGGTTCACAGCAATATCACCTTCAGCGGCAGGGACCACAAACTCTCTCTGCCCAACAAAAGCCACAAGTGGGAAGAGTGTCCAGTCAGAGAAGCAGAGGGCAAACCAAGTAGGTTATAGGATCAATCCCCAGCACCTTCCCTGTGAAGGCCTCCTGCCAACAGTACGTGAATTTAGTCATGCATATCAAAAGGTGGCGAGTATACTGCTGCAGAAGATTGATGCTAAGGTCAGCAAGATTTCAGCATCAGCTTGAACAGCTTGCTGAATTAGTAATGAAACTCTCCTCCAGCGGGGTGAGAGGGGAGGCTGAGATTCTGAAATACGAAGCCAGGAGGACCATGGACCCTTTGGTCTGACCTCCTCTGTGCCCCAGGCCACCACACTTTATTAGTTTACCCCTAAATTCAATCCAGTAACACCCGTTTGGCTGAACAGTTCCCAGAACAGTCTCCAGCTCTGTCTGAAGACTACCAGAGACTCCACCGTTTCCACTCGTGTGCTGGATACAACAGCCTCCATCAGTAAATCTGGTCAGACAAGCATCCTGCTCTGAGATTTGCTAGAACTATTCAAACACCACTGTTCAACCCCAAACCATGTCCAATGTCTGACTTGCCATAAAACACCCCATGGCAATATAAAATATATGGAGAAAAAAAGCAAAAAAGCAAATGAGCTGTTCTGTCAGCAGAAGATGCTCCATCTCAGGCAAAGGCTGAGAAACAGTGCTCAGAGCCATCACCACCCTCGCTGTGCCCTCAGAGATGAATCACCTCCATCTTCTGGACCTGCCTGTGTTGAGGTAGTTGCCAGATGAGCCATTTGCATCTTGATGTCAGGTTTAAAAATATCTCCTCTCATGACAGCAGGCAGTAACACTGCCGGGCTGAGCGGCGAAACTTCAGGCTGGGTCCCTCCCACATCAGATCAAGAAACACATTCCCAGCATTTTTCTGCCTCTGACCTTCCCCTTATCAGCGAGTTTCCCTCCCCTTCTGCCTCCCCCAGAGCCATGGGGCAAGGACGGCCCCACCGAACCACCCAGGAGAGGCAGCGGAGCTGGATCATGGCTCAGACCCCCTCATCCCCTTCACTGGAAATTAAACGAATGGTCCTCATTGCCTCATCAAAGCCTGCTGCCCGCTGTGAGGAATGCTCCACCTTCACCAGCACTAAGGCACTCTCCTCGGTGGCACGAGCAGCCCCCAGACCTGGGTGCGGGGTGTATCCCCAGCACACCCGCCCGCCCACCACCTCATGGCACTGACTTTGAGTCCCCCCATGCCTGCTGGAGCCTGGCCGGTGGCCTGACACCTTCACACCCTGGCTGGACAACCACGCCGGCTGGCTCTGCAGAAGTGTGGCACAGGGAAGGGAGGTGCAATATCAGGGAAGCAGACAAGGGTGGAGGTCAAGGACACGTGGTCAAGCATAAGCTTTTTGGGAGGATGCTCTGACACTTGGTGCCACCTGGGATGCCAGTGGGGCCACCGTCCTCCTCCAGTTACTCCCTGGGGCCGCCAGCACCAGCTGCATGAGCAGTGGGTGCCTTAGTGGACCAGATGGCACCAGCGGGAAGGAACTTCCCATTGGAACATCTCACCTCCCACCCAATACTCACCCTGTCGCAGCCACCACACTTGGTGCAGAAGAGGAGGTCGGGGAGAGAGCCGGGATCCTGCCCTGCCAGGCTGCCACCCGCAGCAGCAAAACAGATGAAAACCATAACCACCATCAGCCATCAGTCACTTGTACAATGTAAATGCGTCAAGCTAAACTGTTTGCAGAGCCGCAAAACCTGAAGTCCTGTTTCTTTACAAAGCCTCTGAAAAACTAATTGGATGTAGCTCCGCACATTATCTCCACGAGAGGTAGAAGAGTCACATTCCAGCCTGGGAAGGAGCATTACTGTTATTATCCATCCCCCTCAAGATTTACTGCCTTAAAAAAATACTCCATCTGGAACAGGGTGTAATTCAACTTGGATGTAATCTAGTTGAGTAACTTTTCTCCACATAGATAAACCACTTAATACTCATTACAGCTAAATTGAGGCAAGACAAATCACTCTACCTTGTTTTAACTCAATGGCCTCTGAAAGAGCAAGGAACCGCCTGGCTCCTGAAGCTTTTTGAAAACATAAATTAGAAACTGTTTTAACAATCAAAACAATCTTTCAGCCTGCAGAGCACAGAACAGTGTCATTTTAAAAGATACTTGGAGACACTGGAGCCTTTCCGATTCTCATCTGAGATATCAGAGGAATCTGTCAGAGGGGTAAATATGATGAATTATAAATTTATCCGACAGTAGCAAAAGAAATGTTTTTATTTCCTTGTACGTCACTTCTCCAAACCTCGAACGCACAGAGCAGAGGTTTGCATGGTAGCTACATGGTTGGGATCGAGACACGTTTATTTAAAATCTTTTCATAGTAAGGCCTTACCACTTAAAAACATAAGAAAAAAAACGCAGTGCCTTTACTTAGGGCCTTTCACAGCAGAGATGCAAGAAAAGGTTAATGTAGGTGTCCGTGAGATGAGGAAGCTGCCCTGAGCCCTCTGGCGGGACTCACTCACAGTGGGACAATTCGAAACAACCCAGCACAAGCAGGCTTGAGCCAACAGGGGTGCCTTAGTCCTCTTCCACGGCATCCCACTGGCGTTTGATTTGTCTTCTCAACGTCTGCTGCAAAGAGGGGGTTAGGCAGTGTCCGGCTGGGGTGCGGGCTGCCAGGTCGGGACCGTGGTGCCTGGCTCCAGCCCTGTCCCTGCGTGCACCACAGAGGTGCCCCGCAGCCCGGGCCACCCGTGCCCTCCCGCTGCATTCTCTCCCCTGCAGCTACTTTTACTAAGCATGATTTAAGACGGTAAAGCACAGCTACATTTTATCAATATCCTGCAAACAATGCTCCTCCTCTCCTCATAAAAAGCAGTATCCCTAAAAGGATTCTCCCAAACCCGAACCCAAGGAGGAAGGACGCAGGAATGAGTGAGCTCTGACAGGTTTGCACCTCGCAGACAGCAGCCGTCATCTCCTTTGCCTGATGGGAAGCTGACATTTTTGCTTCCTCACTTTCCATCAAAGATCATCTCATAAAAAGGCCTTCACCTCTGCTCAATAAAACATCTCGCTGCTTCTCGGCAGTTTCGTTATCACACCTCTGCTCTTCAGCACCATATTTCAGATTCGTATTGCTCTGCTGGCTTTGCTTCTTGACACAGACAAGCAGGCTTAAAAATGGGCCAGCGGTTACATCTTGTAAAGAAGTTGATTTATGAAGGCAACAGTGCTCTTTCAGAGCAGCTGGGAAGCAGATGAAACTCACATCTCTTTATATATCATCATTAAAGGAAATTATTGAGAGAGGCGGACAAACGCACCACTCTTTTCCTAGGCAGCTCCCATCTTTCTGCTCTTACCAGCAAACCCCTTTCCCAATGTCCTGTTTTGGACTGGTACAGTAGGCACATTTTCACGTCGGGCGTAACTCGGCGGATGGCTCAAATGTGAGCAGGGACACCGCAAAGCCACTGCCGAGTGACTTCAGCTTTGCAGGTGCTGCCCTCTGCTACGGCACCCCCGGGGCTTTCGGGGTGTGCTCCTCCATCCGCCCTGGCACGCTCAGCTCCGCAGTGACTCCCACCCCAACCCAGGGAGAAACCAATTCTTCCAGCACCTGGAGGGTGCTGCCGGTGTGTCTGAGGGACTTGTCCTCTGTCCCTGCGTTAGACCTTGTCCCACTGAGCAAAGGCAGCCCTCCAGCCTGGCACCCAGGCCCCAAACCAGCTAGTCCCTGCTGAAAGTGTCACTAAATGCAGCTGTAAGAGTGTGAGTGGATGGGGAGGCAGGTCTGCAGACAAAAGGCAGGTAAAAGCCAAACGAAGTACTCCAGCAGTGAGATGAAGCAGCTCACTGACCTAAACCGTCCTCCTCTTCTCTCAGGTTCAAAATACCACACTCGGTGCCCACGCCTTTCCAGTAGCAGCCTGGGCACAATGTAGGGTCTCCCTTGGGATGCAGGAAGAGAATATGCAATGACAAGGTCTATGGCAGACAGAAGCTCCCAGGCTTTTGGAGCTTTGCAAGATCTTTTGCAAGCAAACCACACCAACCTACTCCACCTCTTGTCCCACCACCCCATTCACCGTGGGTTGTGCAGGGAGCAGTTTCCTCTGCACTCGCCCAAGCAGCGTTAAAGAGGTGGCAGGAGGGCATTTACAGAAACAGAACTAAGGCCAAATCTTGATTATGTCCATAGCTGAGGTGCTGCAGCACACTTTCACTCAATAGACACTGCCTTAAGACTACACTAAATAAATAAAGGGCCCATATGTAGCATCCAAAGCCACCCACAACAACATCTGTCTGAATAAGAATGGTAGGATCAAGCGTCATTTTCAAGGTGCAGGTGATAGCTCAGGTATAGAATAGGTACTCAAACACTAGTCAAAACAAGAGAAGTGTGTTGTCAGTCCAGTCACAAACAACAAAGAAATCTGGTCTCAGACTAACACACGTGTTTTTCCCACAAGCCGGTGGTTACGCACTGGCAACACGGCTGTGTCTGCTCCGGCAGGATGGGACACACGCCACCGCAGCTATTTAACTGACATTTCATGGCAAGCCTGCAGCTGCGAGCGCTGAAGTTTTCTCAGGACCGCATGTTCCCGACTCAGTTCCAGTTCATTAGGCCTGTCTGGGCGCTTAGCAGCCTCAAGTCGGTCTGTAACAGCCTGATAAGGTCTCTCCTGACTTCGGCTTTTACAGCTCACTGCTGCAACTTCCAGCCGTGACATCATCTCCGCACACAGCAAAACATCTGCCCGCGACGACTGTCGACAGCAGCTCAAGAGCTCCCGAGATCTTACCGGGACTGCATCAGGAAGCGGAGTGGCTCTTCAGGAAGGAGCAGCCTGTGTGTATGAGTGCCCACGGACTGCAGCGCAGCCAGGCGAGAGCTGTCTCATCCCATCAGAAGGTGGCCACCGGTTTCTCCTGCCTTGCTGGGTGACCTTTACATTACAATATTCACCGGGGCCCTTCTTCTGTCACGGCATAGCACAGCAGGAACCGCTGGAGATCGCTTGCCTCTGAGGTTGTCTAACCCACTCAACCCGTAAAACCTGCTTAAGGCGAAGGTGGTAAAACACCTCCCAGTCTCACAGCCTGACACCAGGCTTATGGAATCACAGAACCATAGAATAGAATCAGAGAATGGTGAGGGTTGGAAGGGACCTTAAAGATCACCTAGTTCCAACCCCCCTCAACCGCTGCCGGGAGTGGGCAGGGACAGACGGTGCTGCTGCGGCTCTTCGGGGCTCTCCAGGGCTCTCCTTGTGAGCCTGCTTGCAGGGCACGGCACCTTCAACCCTCGCCAGGCTTCTCAGACGCGCTCCCCCACGTGACATGCTGCCTGCACGGCAGACCGGCTCAGCCCTCATCATCAGTCACTACTGTTTGTCCAGGTTTCCTGGGGAAATCTTTCCTTCTGTCCCCCAGAGATCTGGAAGGTAAACAAACAAGGAAAAGACTGCGTTTGTTTTACAATTTGTATTTTAACACCTGACTGTGGGCATTGCTCCGAGAACAATCAGAGTGAGTTTTTTGAGGTCCAGCCTCAGACTGAGCTTTCAAGCAAGAGCAGACAGACAGACCGTAATTAGATGCAATAAGCAAACACAATGATAGGAATATTAACGTCCAAGACACACACAGTCAGGCAGACTGGAGCGGTGTACGTGTAGCAGAGGAAAGCCGATTCACATCTGCTGCAGCGCTCGGGCTCCCTGCACACGGAAGCCTGCACTGTCCGAGGGAGCAGGTGCTCTCCGGAGCAATTCCAGGTGCTGCAATACCTGCAACACCCATCACAGCTCAGCAACACCAGGCAGAACTCAGGTTTTCCTTGGCTTCTTAAAGAAGCCATTTGCTGTGCAACCATGCAGACATACTCAGTGAAGGATTGCCTGAATGCAGAAAGGACAATTCTAGAGAAAGTACGACAACGTTCAAATTGCAGGTGGATCACAGCAATCCTCCCAGAGACCGTGCTACCAGCATTTCTCTATCAGTGCTTACTAGTTCATATGAAGGGAGACAGCAAAAGATGCAGAAACTGCAGGAAGGACAGAGGAAGATCAGACTGGCTGCTGGATGTGATGCTGCACTCACGAAAACTTGCAAGATAGCAAAAGATGAGTAACACCAACAAACTGGAGGCTCTTTGACTGCCTTGTGCCTTAGTCAAGGTAGCTCTATCCAAAAAACATTGCTTCCCATGTCAGAGCTGCACTGAAGCAGTGCAGGATCTTCTGCTGTCACCAATCCCAGCAGAGCAAAGCCATAGCCCCTTGACCAGTGCCAAAGCAGTGAATTAGGAGATCATCATAATCTTCCTTATCCTGTACCTCTCTACTCTTGCCGCAGATGGGCAAGGGCTGATCTACCACAGTATGGTCTAAGCAGGACCTTCCATGAGAGTCTAATTTTAGATACAGAGAGATAAATCCTGTGCTTTTGACCGACCCATGGACAGCTTCTCGTTGGTGCGATGGACTCCTTGATGCATAGGAAGGAACGGCCAGACTCTACTTGAAGTTTGGGTCCCACCAGCCAGTTTTGCTGGACTTTCCCTCGGGGGAAGGCGGAGGTAAATGGCAAGTTGTGTCACCAGCGGTCGTTCGGGGAGCGGAGCTGCAAGTCACTCACCGCTAATGGGATTCTGCAGCTTTAATGATTACGAAAAGGTTAAAATGACCTGCCAGGCACCCTCAGCCATTTAAGCCTCTTTTCCTTCCTCGTGCTGCTTTAATCTTGGTAGCACAGTCACGTGACTCGGCCAAAAAAAGCCCTGAAGCCGATTAGTGGCTTTCCACCGGCTACAAACGACTCAAAACATTTGGGACAGTGTAGATGCTCCAGAATGAGCAGCCTGCTTTGCCTCGATGAAGGCCGCCACCTTTACAAGTCGCCAAGATGGTACAGCCCCAGGGGAAGATCCCCGAAACCAAGGGGACAGGCTGTACGCATTTCCACCTGTATCAATCCTGTTACATATTTCCCCCCTCCCACCTCCAAAACCCAACCCTTCCCACCCGACTTTGCCTACTGCTATGGAAGGCACTATGCTTGTCTCTACAGCAGTAAGCAAAGCCTAAGCCCACCCCATTGCCAGAGTGCTACGCTCAAAGCCTCTGCCGAGGTCGACCTAAACTTTTGCGTCAGCATCCTTTGATTCCTCATACACAGCAGTTCCATGAAAAAGGATTTTCGGGGCTACTGCAATTCAGAAACTGGGCACGAATTGGTGTCACGCTGGGGCAAAAGCAGTATGTGGGATCGTATCGTGATGCAGAAACAAGAGCCCTGTATGGTAACAGGGGAAATAATCCTTCTTCAACGGTGCTATTAAAGATCTTGAACAGGATCTGTGTCCAGTTTTAGGCATCACGCTTCAAGACTCATGCGGACTAGCTGGAAGGAATTCAGGAAAGAAATAAGGAGGATCAGAGTGTGGAAAGCATAATCTAACAGGAGAGCTTGAAGAAACCCAGATTGCTTAGCCTGGAGAAGAAAAGACCAAACATAGATGTAGTAATGGATTCAAAGACGTAAGTGATTGTCAAAAAAAAGATGAAGTGAATAACTTGTTCTCCATGTCCACCCAGGAAAAGCAAGCTCTCTAATAACAGAGATATTTAAGGGCTAGAAGAGATTGCCTTGAGAGGTGGTGGAATTGCCACTGATGACGGCTTTCACGAGCAGGTTGGACAAACATCTGTCAGCAGTAGTTTAGGTAGAGCTGAGTCTGCCTCGGGGCAAAGGGATGGGTTAGGTGACCCCGAGAGCCCTTCGAGTTCTGTTTCCCATGCCTACCCTGTACAAATAACACATGAGAAAATCTGTGGCTATTTCACTTCAGTTTCAGAAAGCAAGCACCACAATTATTTGAAGGCAAAAATGAAATCACTAAACAGCCTTTGATTGGCATGTCAGATTCAGTACTCTGAAACCATCCATGCATTTTGGGTTCCCATCACCTGCAGAAAGCCTCATCTAACTGGTGCTTTGCCAGCATGGTGACTGGCAAAGAAAGCAGGGCTAGCAAGAGCGTGTGGAGAACAAGTGCTGGTGTAGGGCCCTCTGATACTAATGGGAGGTTTGCAATAAAAAGGTTATATTGGAAACAGTTGGCTGTCCTAAAATACAGTTAGGGATTTCAAGAGTTAGTAGCCCCCTAAAAACGAGAGTTCTTATCTTCAAGAGTTATCGTTTCCAGCTTTTCCACAGAAATTCACAGTCCTAAATCACAGAAGGCCAACATGCACGAGGCTTGGTACGACTATAGTAAAAACATATGGTCTCTAGCTCAAAAAAGAGGAGCTCAGTGACTGCAGACAAGCTGGGGAATTCCAGGAAACCTTGTGGGTTCGGAAACAGCCTCAGCAGCACTGACAGGCCAACCGCAGTCAAGGCTCGTAAGCACTGTGACAGGGGAAGCCGCGAGAGAAGGCTACAGACACAGCCGTGTCCCTGTCTACGAGTCTTAGGGCAGCACAAGAGAAAGTACAAATGTGCTAATTTGAAAACTGAGCATGTGGGGAACGGAGACCAGGTTGTCCTAAGCTATTTTATTGGTCCAGAAACCCCCGTAATAAGCTGCTATCTTCCCCAAAACAACCACATGGTCTTTCAAGATAGGAAGGTAGCTGTCAGAAGCCCAAAGACTCTTGAGTTTGCACTAGTGAAACCAAAGAGAGTTGTAAATTCAACTCAAGTTGGGTTCAGAGCCCTTTGTCACTCTGTCACAGTCAGAAAGCTCTGGGAAACAGGCTGACCTGAAACATCAGGGCATGCCCAGCTGCCCTGTTAGTTACCTCTTGCAAATCCACTGAAATGAGTGCAAGTGTGTCCCAGAATCTGCTCCCTGCTCTCCACTGTGCACTACTGGCGCTCCACCTCTCAGCAAGGAGAACCAGCAAGCACCCACAACTGGTATTTTTGTCTTTGAACACATCACACTGACCAAAGCTGCGCAAGACATTTGCCCCCAGATCTGAACCCAGCCAAACACATGCAGCTTTGATCCCCCCCTCAAAAGATTTGGTGGGGTTGTTGCAGTTGCAAAAGCTTCACCATATTTAACAAGACCTTTGCTGAAGTTTCTACATTTTTATGGCAAACTTCTAACCATCAATGGTTCAAAAGCCTATGGGAAAGACAACAGGTTAATCCAAAGCCTTGTGAAACAGAACAGTTGTGAACGAGTTTTGCTTTGAAATTTTTAGGTTTGTTTGAATCCTTCAACATTTTCTCCCAGCTAGATTAACATTACCTCCTAGGTAAGAAGCACTGCCAAGTTTCAGACGGCTGTAAATCTTCTATTTGACATTGTACACACAAATGGGCTGGTAGGTTTTATGCAGAAATTCCCACTGCCTTTGCAGGAATCCTGGTTAGAAACTGATAGCACAAAGCAGTCCAGCTGCAGAAGGGCTCTCTTCAGTTTACAAAACTACTTCCTAAGCAACCTGCGTGGGGAAAGGCAGATTACCAGATTAATTGATAGGGGTTTTTTTGTCAAAAGGGTAAATAAGATGATCTTAAATATTTGCAAAAGCCATTCTTTGCAAACATCAAGCTGAAACTTCTGCAGGCTCTGAAAATGCATTTTGGGTTGTAAATCTGCTCCCTCCTTTTGCTTGGGAAGATTCTTCTGGACAATAAACGCAGCGAGGCCGGGAGAGGGCTGCATAATTATCCACTCCACACAATGGAAACCAGCCTTTCCAATGTCGTCCTCAACTGTCAGGAATCCAAGCTGCGTGATAATTAAACCTCAAAAATCCTCTTCCGCCACTTCCAGAGAGAAATTAAACTTTAAATTCCACTCCTCAAATACCCCCACCACGTTCAGAGAGCCCCCTATTAAAAAAAGAATCTCACGGATGCAAACGAAGCCCTTCTGAGTACTGACAGGAAAATTTTAATTGGCAGCGAGAAAAAACTAATGATCAGGTTAATGAAAAATAGGCTCTATTGATTCAGGCCACTCGACCATTCCTGATGAGAGTAAACAGCCCCCCTCTCCTTCCCTGCTCCCCTCGCCTTTGTCTGCCGCGCACGGCAAGGCTGAGAGCAGGAACACATTCAAAAGCAGTGCCTCGGTGGGAAAAGGCTGGAGTCAGATCAAAGTCCTTCCATCCAGGGGCCTGCTGGAGCCCAGCGCTCGCCAAGAGGCCTCCGTGCGCCCAGGAATTTGTTATCCCCCTCGTTAGCCCCGATCCAGACCGCCCCGCACCCCGTCCTTAGCCCCAGCGCTGGCTGCCCCCATCTCTCCCCCTGAGCCTAAACAAGCACTAAGTAGCAAAGGTGTTAAAAATTCCTGGTCTTTTTCCAGCGAAAAGCATTTACCCGGTTATGGCTGGTGTTTACGTACTGGGCAGGGTGGTAACAAACCACGTTCCCACACGTGGCGCTGGCAGGGGAGGGCTCTTGCTGAAGCGACGAGCAAGACGCGTGATTTCACGGTGTCACCCACTCTGGCCACGCTACTCAGTATGAGGGCTGGTTGGGAATTTTTAGGTAAAGCAGTTTTTCATAGGAAAATGCTGATTTATCAAGCGAGCATTTTTAACACAGACATCCAATTTCATGCAATTTTTAGCTTAGGATGAAATTTCTGGTCAGACCCTCAGAGAGAGGAAGGGAGAAAGCCTAAAACAGCCGCGAGCCCATGGCTTAAGGCAATCGCCAGGGAACGTCCAAATCCCTGCGCTCTAAGCTCTTCTGGAGCTGGGGATTGTGTGCGTCTGTGTCACAGACACACAAATTCCTACAGCTGAGGACACGGAGCCTTGCTAAACTGCAGGCAGAAACCCGGCACCCGGTCCTATTTGCCAAAAGTAACTGCAGCTGTGGAGGCAGTGGCTCCTACCAGCTAGGATGGGCACCTGCACAGCTCCCAGAGTTCACCCGCAGTTCAGTTTTGGATCTGTGCATATTTTGCAGTTAGCTGGTCTGATGTGCTGGTCTCTCCCAGCGAGACAGAGTTTCGGGAAGCGAAGCTCTGCTGCAGTCCAGAGCACCGAGGGGACCCCGTTCCCCTCCACCCGGTCCCCTCCGATCTGGGATATTTTCTGAGGCGGTTCTTCTCTTCCCTCGCCCAGATCCTCCCTTCCACCCAGCAGCAGAAAACCACTCAGCCTCACGCTCTCCCACTGCAGACCGGAGTTAAACATTACACGCTGCAATTGCCTAGCAATTTAACTCACTTTCGATAAACACATTCCAGCCACAGTGTGACTGTGGGAGCAAGGTGTGTTTCTTCCCAAACACCTTTAAGGACTCGGTACCGACAGGAAAAACAGCCACACATAAAAATGATAAAGTATATCCAGTTAATTCGCCGTACTTCAGTGTCAAACTGGACCATGGCATGAATCCAATCCCTGCCAGCTTTCACCTGAGGTAAAAATCAACCAAAAAAAATACAGCTGGGTCACAGAGCCCCTTCGTGCCATCAAATTACACAAACGGAGCAGAGATGTTGCTATATTCTTACACGAGGGTGGAGAAATGCTTTGGAAAGCAGCGATGTCCCACCTCCTACCTGCAGCCCTCTGCTGCCAGCACCCGCTGCCCTGCCGTGGGAGGTAGCGAAAGGAAATTACACAGGAGAAGGGCTGTCGACTGTAACGTGTTGGCTATGCCCAACTGGCACGGGCTTTGTCAGGGCCAGCTGGGCACAGCAGTAGGCCAGCCAAAAATAGGCTATAACCCAAACCTGAGCAGAACAGGGACTCCAGATACCTGAGCGAGTGACACGTGGTACGGCTTAAGAATCTGAATACAGTAAACATATAATTAATGCCTGGAAAGAAAGGCTAGACAATACCTAAGCATTTCCTAACTGCACAATGTCTAAAGGGAGTAGAAACAAGACGGAGGAGCAGATTACAATGTATCACTGGGCTGGACTGAAATAATGAGACAACAGGAAACAAAACCTGTTTTAAAATAAGTTAATAGTACAAGACTACTACAACTAAAATAGGACAAATCATTTAGCAATGGCAAGTCAATCCTCAGATAAATCTCCCTGATAAACACAACCCGCCCCCGCTGCCTCCCTCAGCCAGGAGCTTTAGGAATTGCTCTACAAAGCTGGTCCTTGCCAGCACGGACCCCTTCCATGGGATGCCGAGCAGCCCTCATGGCGAGGGGAGGCGGCTGCCAGCGTCCCACAGTACGAGTCCCCAGGAGACTCGAGCAAAGCAGGGAACTGCGCCGGCACCTCGCCTGGGGCAGCCAAGGAGAGAGACCGCAGGCATGTGGCCACCAGGGACGGCACCATCAATCCCACAGCGGTTCAGAGAGCGAGCCGTCGGATGAGACTTTCTGATCCCACAAGCCGAACAAGCACTCGCTGCGGCTTTGCAAAAGGACTGTGCAAACCTTTCTCATGTTGCCATGAGGTTACATCCAGAAATTAAAACCAGGCAATGCAGCCAGCTTTCCCTGTTATTTATTAACAGGCTGATTACCTCTCGCTCAAGCCCTTTGGACTGGTGGCTGACCGCTCCCCACAAGGCAGGTTGACACGTGCTTCTCCGGGTCTCCAAAGCGGCCTCCACGCCTGGCTCCAGCGGCATGCGGGCACCCGCAGAACCCACCTCTGCATGCTGGCCTTCACATCCATATCACGCATCTCAGCCTTGAAGAGCGGGCTCTCGGCAGCGTGGACCCCTGCTTGCTCTGTAGTGTCGCATTCATGAGCCGGTTCTGGCTACACACATCATGGCAGAGCTGGGGCAACAGGAAGGGATGCAGAAAGGGACCCTGACATGAACGTCTTCCTTCCCAAGCACATCTCACCCCAGGCATCTCCCATCTGCTCCATGCAGAGGGTCACCTGCGGCTCCTCTGCATCTTCCCCTCAGGACTATCTGAGAACTAGCAGAGGGAGAGAAGACGATCTTCTTCTTTCCCCAGGACAGCTCTTTGTTACATGCACAAAAGAAAAAAAAGACTACTAAGCACAGGCCCCCTAAAGCTGCTGATATACCCCATCTCCCTCCCAAATAACCAGGTGGTCTCATTTTCTAGGGGTGCACATCGCACAGAGATGGGAAACAAACCATTACACCCAAAGATGAAGGGAGTTGCTTTGGTTCAGGCACAAGGACGGGGAAGGAAAACACACGGACGTTCAAGGTAACGCCATTCATAAAAGCATAAAGACGTTTCAGGTTATCTAGCACAGAGGTTCCCAAACTATTTCATTTGCCTGTTACTCCCACTCCTGAGAGAGATGTCCTATGCCCTCCTTCTTACAAGCCAGGCGGTATTTAGAAAAAGTATTTTGAAGGACCAACAAACTTGAGGAGTGCTGTTTCAGGGCCTCCCAGAGCCCTGCCTCACAGGTCCCTGCTGCCGCCTGCTTTGGCAGCCAGCAGCCCTCAGCTCCCCTGAGTTCAAACCTCAGCTGAAGACCCTGCCCTGCAGACATGCAAAGCCCCACTTGCAGCCCCTGCATCCCTCCCAGAAATGCACTGTTCCCGGGGGGAACATGTCTCCCTGGAGCCCCCTGAAGGCACTGACACCACCCATCTCCTCCCTAAAGCCAGGTTTTCCTCATGTTCTCATTTTGCCCTGACCCGAGTAAGTAAGAGCCCATTGTATCCCTTGAGAAACTGTGCCGCAGCCTAATAGCTTTCACCTTGAGGAAACATTTCCCGATGACTTTCTCCTTCGCCTAATTTCATCCCGTTAATCCTGGTTATACACGCTGGGCCCACCCGGCACCACGCCTCCCCCACCCTGCAGACACGGGGAGCCCATCCCCGCCAAGGCCACCTGCCCTCGCTGCCAGAAATCAGGGACCCGACCCTCACACTCGCTCGCCGCAGGCTCAGCCTCCGAAGGCACGTGAGAAATGCCTGGGAAGTCGCTTGCATGGAGGGATTTGTCCTTTCTCCCCCCCAGACGCCCCTGAATGAGGTTTTAAATGACAGGTCGCCCCTGCCTTTCTCTAGGAAGTGCTTTGCAATGCCAATTTCCATCCCACGAATGCACAGCCCGCGCAGCGCTATTTGTGTTGACCAACAGGAATTTAATCATCCAACAATAATAAACCGGGTAATACTCAATTGTATGAAGCCGCCAGTCAGATGAAAGGATTTACAAAGGCTGGATTGATCTCCAAGCCCTGGCAGCTTTCCCACGGTCCCCCTGTAATCTGCGGAGCCAGAAAGAATACGTGAAAACTCCGAAATCCAGGTTTTCCTGTGGGGTGTTTTGAGTTCAAATAAGTCTCTTGACTACAGATGTGTATTTTTTTTCCACGTCCCCCTGCTCTGTGGCTGGCTCTTACCTAACCCTAAAGGAGCATCACGCCAGGGCAAAGTCCCCTCAGAGACAGCCAACTTACGTAATCGCTAATGCCATAAGCACGACAATGTCTTTAGCGACAAAAAGGCTCAGCGCAGGCTCAGACCAACAGCAGCCAATTCACCGCGGAGAATTAAAGGGAAGAAACCCATCTTACTTTGGGAAATCAGTCGGCATGGCCACCGCTGCTTCAGCAGATAGCATCTTTCCAGTAGGTATGGGAACATCTTCTGACATTGCAGAGCATTGGCAGGATGGTGTTTGCTTACTCGAGGGAAGGAAAGCGAAGAAATGCTGCAGGCCACCTTTCGGCTGCAAAAACCCTCAGGGAACGGCAAACCCGAGGGTGTTTCCAAGGGTGGATGCCCACAGAGCTGCGGCAGCAGCTTATCAAGGTATTTGCACGCGCCCTCTCTGCTCTGCGCTCGCGCAGGCTGCTCGCACCCCCACCTTCCTTCTGCAGAACCTGCCCGCGTTTCCAGCTGGGAGCCCTGCAGCCCAGGACCAGAGGAGGGTGACCCTGGTCACCGCTGTGGGATCCAATGTGAGGGAGGGGCAGAGGGTAATGCAGGCCTCCCTGCACACGTGGGGATCCACCGGTGCCGTGGGGCTCCTCTTCCAGCACCTTGGTGCTGCCCTGCAGCATGCAGCCCAGTGGTCCCATCCCACACGGTTCGGAGCACTGGGTGGCTTTGCAAGCAGCCTGTTGCTCACGTTATCCAGGCAGTTACAGTACTGCTGGTTTTACAGCCATCTCCCTACAAACCAGGTGAGCATCTGGGTTTTAGGGCTGAGTTGCAGGAACTGCAAGCAGCCATGATGCTGCCAATGGTGGCTGCACAGGAGGCCACCAAACCTGAAGGTACCACTCCTGGCTTAGGAAGTCCTCAAGCTGCAAGTCGCTGGTGGCTGGACAAGTATTGTTAGGAAATACACCACCGTATGTGGTCATCACATTGCCCTAGTTTTAATTGCCTTGGGCACTGCTGGAGACAGGACATCAAGCCAGGGAGATCTTCGGTCCCACCCAAAGCAGCTGCTGTCACAATTGTAAGGCTATTGACACCTGTACTCACCACACGGCTTGGAAGCACCAACGTGGAGAAGACCAGAGCAGCAGCATGTCCATTGCTCTGCCCCATATCCAGCTGGCTTGTAACCACGCTGACCAGCGCATCAGGGAGATGAGGGCAGAATTAAAAGGAAAATAAAAATCAAACAAACACGAAATACTCAAGCAAGGGGGGCACCACAGCAAAAAGAGCCAGCAGTACACGTGGACTGGCAGTACCTGCTCTCCAAGGGTCAGCTGCAATATCTGATTCATCCAGCAATCCAGCCACATCCTTGTCAACTGTCTTAGCACAGCACCTAACGAAAGACAGCTTAAAAGCCCAGCAGAGTAATAATTTTACTAGCAGTGGTTAGTCAATCAGCTGATGAAGAACGAGATGGTCTGGGAGGGTCCTGCAAGCAATGATGCCTCCCGCGAGTAGGATGCAGCCGCGTGAGCAAGCTGAGAGCCTGCAGTGTGGGCATGGGCTTTGCTTTATGGCCAGCTGTGGTTTGTGGGAGGAAGAAGACAGGGAGAGAGATTTCCTGTAGTGGGAGGAGGTTTGGGCAGAGGTTTGACAGCTTTCACCCTCCAAGCCAAGGCCGTGGTCCTCTGTCCACAGAGTTATTCACCACAAACACTCATCAGAAAAGCAAAGGAAGCGTCTCTACGCAGTTGTGAGCGATGCCCTCTCCATCCCCTGCTTCTTCAGTGCTGGGGACGGACGGAGAAGGCGAGTCTGGGAGTCACAGCTCCGTCCCAGCCCAGCCAGCTCACACCACCACCACAGCCTGGCTGAGGTGAACAAACGCATGCGTACACAGCAGCTTGTGGCATGGCAGGGCCCTCCCTCCTCGCCAATCTCCACTAATCTCCTTTCGCGTCTGTGCTGCAGAAGATAATTTAGAGGCAACGGCATGCTCCCGAACACATTGCCTCGCTCACACAGCAATTAAATGTACATCATTGTCTGGCTGCCCTGTATCCTTGGGGCAGGAGGGATTGTCATCGTCTTAAAGTCATGATTTACAGAGGTAATAATCATGGCACCAGCCTCATTACATGCCAACTTTCGGGAAATTAGGTGATAGATATTATTCATTAAGTTGCCACATGATACCCATACCCATCCATCTGTTACAGCTGAGCTAACATTTTGGTTTGGAGCATGCAAGCTAACGGCTTCTTTAGGAAGGAAGCAGGCGCTGCCCTGAAAGGCGAAGGGGAGAAAAGATCAAGATTACAACTAGGTAAATAATCCCTCCCCCTCCCCCCCCCCC
>Ga0065711_1033948_pt1 | contig 24532 bp, 12 predicted proteins | sample Hoacrofraction12_FD_59098 | JGI IMG/M metagenome (GOLD analysis project Ga0065711, IMG submission 59098) | Hoatzin crop microbial communities from Cojedes, Venezuela - Epithelial fraction 12 v2 (version 2) | ecosystem: Host-associated > Birds > Digestive system > Esophagus > Crop | place...
GGAGGGAGGGGAGGGCGCTGCCGCAGCGGTCCCGGGCGCTGGGAACACCCGGGGCTCCGGTGCCGGCCGGGCGCGGCCGCGGAGCCCGGGGCCGCCTCCCTGTCGGGCGGGTGGCCGACGGCTGCCCGTTCTTCCACACGGGCGGTTGGTGCCAGCGGGAACGTCCCGAGCGCGGAGATGGGAGCTAGAGCGTGGAGGACCTCGGGGAGCTGGCTGCTGGGTGAGGCAGCGCCTGACAGACAAGTTCGTACTCCAGGGAGGGGACTGCGGAGTTGGAGTCTGCGGCGCTGGTCACGTTAAAGCCTTGAAACGTTGAATTGTGAGGGGAGAATTAGCTGGAAGGTGTTAGGACATTGTTTTGAAAAGAAGTGCTGAACAGTGAGGAGAAAATTGGAGCGTGATTATCTTCTGAAAACATTCTAGTTGGAGTATTTCTCTTTTGACTGTGGTTGGGCTGATAAATACTTTAATTCTTAGGAGCACGTTGCAAAAACCTTTGTTTATAAGTAGTTTATGAATGTTTTGTGTGGGTTTTCTAATTATATGTACATGCGCACGACACATTCTATACATTATTCTGCATGTCTTGTACGTGCAGAGACTGTAAAGATACTGTACGCTCTGCCTGCGTTGTATAATGCATGCGGATAATTGTTTTATCCTGTGACTGATGTGCTTAAAATATGATGCCATATCGTATCACTGAGAAAACCAGAAAATTAGATTTGTACCACAGACTAATATTACGGGATTTCTGATTCAAATGTCAGTTGAACAGTGGTATGCCTTTTACAGCGTGTGTATGTTTGTTTTTGATGTTGCAGATGCCTTTTGGTTGCAAGACTGATGAAATGTTTTGAGGGCTGCCTCTCCTTTCCTAACCATGAACAGTTCAAAATCATCAGGGCTGGCTGGATTTGGAACCTTGAAAAACACAACCTGCCACACGGAGAAGAAGATTTCGGTTTTCTTTTCAATAATCTTCATGACGGTGGGAATTTTGTCCAACAGTCTTGCAATAGCAATTCTCATGAAGGCGTATCAGAGATTTAGACAGAAATCGAAAGCCTCCTTTTTGCTTCTGGCTAGTGGTTTGGTTGTCACAGATCTCTTTGGCCACCTCATCAACGGAGCCATTGCGGTGTTTGTGTATGCGTCGGATAAAGACTGGATCCGATTTAACCAGTCCAACATTCTTTGCAGTGTTTTTGGCATCTGCATGGTTTTCTTTGGTTTGTGCCCGCTCTTGCTGGGCAGTGTGATGGCTGTTGAACGGTGCATTGGAGTCACTAAGCCAATATTTCACTCTACAAAAATGACTTCTAAACATGTGAAAATGATGTTGACTATGGTATGTCTGTTTGCTGTTCTTGTAGCTTTGCTGCCTGTTCTTAGGTTTAGAGCCTATCAGATTCAAGCATCGAGGACCTGGTGCTTCTATAAAACAGAACATGTCGAGGACTGGGAAGACAGATTTTATCTCTTACTTTTTTCTTGCCTTGGGTTACTGGCCCTCGCTATTTCATTCTTGTGCAATGCTGTCACAGGAATTACCCTTTTAAGAGTCAAATTTAAAAGTCAACAAAGACAAGGCAGATCTCATCATTTTGAAATGATCATTCAGCTCTTGGCTATAATGTGTGTTTCTTGCATTTGCTGGAGTCCATTCCTGGTAAGAGCCTACCGTGTTTGCCAATTTTTAATGCACAGCACTGTATAGAATTTATACTTTTTTATCTCCAGGTTTGAAGGCACTTTAGCTGTGATAACAGCTCCATTCACTCTTCAATGTATTCATTTTACAGCATATTGCTCATAATGAATGTACCTATACATCTATAACAAAAATGGTAATTACTCTCCACTGCTCATCATAAGCAAAATCCATTGAGTAAGCTAAATGTATAGGGACTGTGAGGACTGTATTTCCCGTGCTGTGAAGCAGACAGTGGTAACAGAATGGTGGCCAGAACAAATCAGAGCAAATATTGAGCTTGTCCAAAAATCCAGTGAAATCTTGGAGTGGCCAGTCTGTTTAGTCTGTACTGTGGTTCATATCGCTTTTTATTTATGGTAGTCTGTTCATTATCATTACGGTTTACTGCTACTTGTGAAATGTGTTATGGAAGATAATAGTTTGTAAAAACCCTCCACTCCATTAGTAAGGTATTGAGGGCTTTGCTTTAAAGTCGTGTTAAGAACAGTGGCTGGCAGTGGGTTAAACTAAAAATCTGGTTTAGACCTGACCAAGCTGGGTTCGTGATCTGGACAGATGACAAGCAAAGCTGCTCTGTGCAGTTGGTGCGCATTCTCAGCTGTCCCGGCTGTAACTTCGGACTGCTTGCTGCTAACCGCTGTGACTCTACCAAAGCGGTAAGCGTCGCTCCTGTTAGCGTGTGCTCTGCCGGTGGGCAGGGTCAAAGGAAGAGGGACTATGATATGGGAAAGAACTCGACGGCTTATATCGTATGATGGTGTTATTAAGCTAATATTGACTGGGACTCTTTTCACTGTAGTAAACCTGACTGAAGAAAATTAATTTTTTTACTAGGGTAGGAGAGGTGAAGTCACAAGTAAGAAGAAATCTTAATTTGTTTCCTAGAAACAAGGTCCTGTAGTTTTCCATTGACAGGAATGAGGGGCAATTTTGGTTTGAGCTTACAAATATAGAAATTTAAATCTGAAATCTGAATCAGATCCAGCTGTATCTCATCTACTCACTGCCTATGGTGTAATATGGAGTTACCTGAACTAGTTCTAAATTAGATACTGATATTAGCCTAGCTGCAGCAGTTGGCATTTAATTAATCCAGTATTGCAGACTTCAGGGAGAGAGTCTGGATATAAATCTCTGCACCAGTGAAATACACAAAACCTCTTTCACTTCTGTTCAACATACAGAGAATTTTTCTAGGCTTGCTCTACAGCATAGTTTAAATTCATGTTGGCTTTTGTCAGTGTCCTGGCTGTAGTGTACAGAGCATAAACAAAGTAATCAGAACCGTATAGCAAGTTTTTGTAGTGAACTTCCTGCCAGTTATTTCCAGACACCTCCTGAAATTTGTCTAGGGAGAGCCATGGAGTGGTTTTCAAGAAAAGCACCTCAAATGATGGCTTTACTTTTAACGAAAAAAACAGTATATTATCTTCTGGTGTCATTTATTTTCAGATAAAATAACTGTCCTTAATGGTTGGAATTTGCTTTTTAAAAAGCCTTTGGGTGTCAAAACAGCTATAGACTTTTTTAATTCAAAAGAGATACTTCATTTATTCAGCATATGAAGGAACACTAAATTGCAGCTACCGTGGTTGTTTTTTCAGTGTTGGTAAATTTCTTATGCCTTACAAGTTTTATTAGTTATAAACCCACAATTTTTAAAATCTTGATGATCTTTAATGAAATCACAGCACTACTTTTGCTAAAGTATTTCACTTCATCTAAATTGGAGTTGACAATGAATTATTATTCCAGCAGCAAATTTTTTTCGAGTTTGGCATTTTCATCAGCTTGTGATACAGCTTGGTGAATGACTTCTTGCTTAATTTTGTACTTGGTAGTTTTGGGGACTGTGTTGCAGAGGGAGGTGATATACAAGCGATTCTGGTTCATCGGGTGGCAAATCTGCTGGTGGTCTCTGTGCGTTCCGGGCTTGCAATGCTTTGCTTCTTCATCTCTTCTGAAATGATATGAAGCAAACCATCACCAAAATTAGCCTGGCTATATGGAAAATAGTTCTGCAATATGGACAAAAGTAGATTAGAAATGAGAAGTTAAATACAAGTTAGCGTAAGGTAGGATTTGGTTCTTGAAACGAAGTATCAAGAAACTGAACAACTGGTGTTTTAGCCAGAGAGTTTTATAGTCTGGGAAATGCCGTAGGACGGGGTCCATGGTAGGTATCAACTTGCTCAGCTCTTAGGATCGGAGAGGTTACATCAATGTTAATTATCTGAATTCCTCAATCTTTGTTTTGATAGCATTCTGTGTAGAGTCAATTTAGCAAGCTTTCTTGGGCTGCAGTGGAGCATACAGATGCAGTGGAATAAAGCTTTGCCAGGAACGTACTGCTAAAGTGCTACAATAAAGAGATCCAGGGTTTCTCAAGGCATATGATTTACGATGAATTACTGATCCAAAGCTACTCATCTGATTTATCTGAAACCTCTCAGGGCTTTTAATTGGTGAAATTAATTGTTTAGATTCTGTAATTTAATCAGTGTATACCAAAAGAATTCTTTCTTGAAATAATGATGAGCAGGTGTTCATAGGTGTAATTATTTGGCAAAGTAGCTAAATACATGCTTGTTTTACATTCATTTGTTTTTAAACTTTTTTCTGAAAGCAAAATCTGGAAGTCAGTGTCAGTCTGAATTGTGGATTTTACCCATGAGTACTCCCAAAAAGTATATAGAACAAAACGTTATGTGAGAGGGATTTGCCTCGATAGAAACCAAACAAACCTTTGGAAGAGAAAGTGGAGGAAGGTGATGCAGTTTATGCCACATGTGGTTTGCAGATACAAGAATTTGGATTTATTTGGTGTGATTCCCCTTCTGGTGGGTGATATGCTTTGTTTGTTTTTCTTCTGTTTTTAATCTAGTCTGGTGTTACGTCAATTGATGCGTGGCTGCCAATATCAAGTCTATCCAATACTGTAATCCAACAGCAAATTTACTTCACTATTAGATTTAATTTTTTTTTTTGTAAGTGGGGTTACATATTCAGTCGCTGTCATGTGCTAAAATCACCTTTAGATGACATTAGAGGCACAAGACCCTGGATTGTCCTTTATGGTGTCTGGTGTGGAACTGAATTTGACTTTTGCACCTGCTCAGTGGTGGTGAACTTGTTTTGGTGCCTTTGTGTATCTGTGTATATGTATGTATATATATATAACATTTAATATTATATATAATATTATAATCAAATCACCACCTCTATTTTAAGACTCCTGGAGATCTAGAGTGTTTTTCAGAAGCAGAGCCTGTGGCTTGGCTTATGTGGAGCTCTGCCTGGGGCTGTTGGGCAGGGATTTTCTTTCTGATTGGGAACAAAATCAGAAGGAAGAAAAGCGAAGATACATTGCACTTGAGCCTAAAAAGTGAGCAGCTTTTTCAAGTTTTCTGCCACTATGTGGTCATCTTTCCTTAATGAAGTACCAGAATGAGGGGTACTCCCTGCTTCTTCCCTTGTGAGGGGAACATTTGTCTCCTTTTGAGGAGATGAGAGTGGGAGGGAATTCACAAAAAAAGGAACAAGTGATATTCATAAATTTTCCAATCATTTATGTAGTCAATGATTTGCAGAGGCACGTTTGTTCTGACAGTCCAAATAACTTTGCTTAGTGATGGGTAATTCCAGGAAAATATGTTCCAAAGATAGTAACATCGACTTCTCTCTGTAGCAAGTCATCTTTTTTCGTCCTTGCTAGAGTCTTAGCCCTATGCTAGAGATATGTGAATTTTGTTGCATAAATTTGGTCCCTAAGGGTTGGCTGCCCAAAGCAAATACTGGGGCTGGAGCACTTTGTGACAAGCATCTCTGATGAAATAGATTGTTATATAAAGCTGGTTTTTGGCTGTGACCTGACGTCCGGCCTGTCGTGAAGCAGCTAGTTTTTGGAGCTGTGTTTGTATGAGCAAATTCTCACGTCAGTACGTCGAATTCTGTGGGACTCAGGGATAAACATATTTTAAATTTTGTTTTTGGGGTAGCAAAGTGAACTCCCTGTAATTATGGACAGGAGGGGTTTATTTCAGAGTGGATTTATCTCTGGGAACAAATTATGATATGGAGAAATGTCTACTCTTTGTCATGTGCGGAACACAGTCTTAGCCTGAGAAAAATACTTTTACATTTAAGTTATTCCTGTTAAGATCTTTTTTTTCCACGTGGTTATCTGATTGCTTTCATTCCAGCTTTACCTCCCCTCTACTGCAGAAAATAGCTGCTCCTTCTGTATTTTTTTTAAAAGATCTCAGCTATTTATTTCATATGATTAAATCAGCTCTTGTTCAGTTGCTTTTTTTACTGCCTAGATTAATTTCTAACAGGCTTTTCTCATGCCATCTCTTTCCTTTCCAATTTGTTATGCTAATAGCACGTCTCTGAACTCTGCTCTGACTTCTTGTCCTCAGATTGTCTCATGCAACAAGGCTTGATGGTTGGTTTTCATGCACCTGGGGCTGCGTTTAGCTTACAGTTTACAGAATCACTCCAACCTAGAAGCTGCCGGTGCTGGTCTGAGTGGTCCTGCAGTGAATATGCTGCTGGAGGAGGAGAGAAGGGCAGTGGTGCGATGCTCTCGGCAGAATACTCTTATGCCAGCCTACCCCACTCTGGTTGCTCCACCAGGCATTTTGTGTGCTCAGACAGGCTCATGGTTGGTATGTGCTGAAGGAGGTCAGTGGCTTGCAGGTTTTATGCAAACTAAATTCTAGTCCACATCATAGTTGCATACGGTAGAAGGTACTCTGTTGTACAAGGCAATACTCTGTGCATCTCATTTTAGTATTTTTGTATGTGTAGTCGTGTTTATAGTTGTGCAGTGACACTTTGCCAGGAGTTCATACCCGTGTTACCCTTGAAGCGTCTCCCTCAATTCCTGTTTTCTGTATTCTTTAACCAGCTGGCAGTTTAAATTTTTGTTATACTACCTTATGCTTATATGTGCAATGGGCATCGTTTATGGGAGCTCCTTGCTTTATTAATGTTGTTTGTATGCCTTCAAACATTGATGGTTGTGTTGTCCTTACAACAAAATAGTCAGTTAAAAATTTGTCCCTTCTCTTGTGCTCTCATGACTAGCGATTTTCATAATCTGAAAATGCACCTGAGGGGAAGCAGACACAGGGTGTTCCTAGATGTAGGTGCACGCTTTGCCAGTGAGGCCTTTGTCACCACTGGCAGTGCAGCCAGCCCGGGTCTTGTCACCTCGGGTCAGTACAGCCACCCCAGGGCTCATCGTCATGGGCAGTACAGCCACCTCGGGGCAGTACAGCCACCCCGGGCCTCGTGGGTGGCTGCTTCCCAGAAGTGTGTGCTCTTACACTGGCAAAACACATCATCAGGCAACACTGCAGCATCTGTGAACCCCTTGTGCCTGCATAGGCACTGTCAACGAAGAGAGTGGTCTTTTCTTTTGAAAAAGAATAAATTAGGCTTTCAATTTCCAGTCATCAGTTTCTGAAGACTGGAGGAGATACTCTTACAAGTGTTAATCGAACCTTGCAGCTTTGAATGCTGTTGTAAAAGTTACTTTTGAAGGGTAAAAACACACTTTGTCTGTCTTTTTTAAGAAGATAATCATAATTACTGTGTTTGTGCTGGCTTTTGTCATTGAATTCTTGTCATGTTTTGGTAGAACGTTGTCTGTTGACACCATATAGGTTCATAGGGATAGGAAAAAGCCTTTTGCTAGCAGAAGGCCTGCGAGATGCGCCTCTTTATCTCCAGTCCAAAACATTGATACTGTAATGGCTATTGTCGACTGCAGGTTGTTATTTCTCTTCCAGGCCTTGCTGTGTCAGAAGAGGTCAGATTAGGAGCAGCTGAATAAAATGCTCCCTGAGTTCCTCTGGAAAGAAAAAAAAACAAATCTCATAGGAGTTTGCTTGTCTTTCAAGGTACACTAGAAAAAGGGCTCTCACTCTCCCTCGTATCATGGCCTTTTAATTGCTTGCTGAGTTTCTCAATGCATCCGTTAACACTGTGCTAATTCAATTGCTATTCTTGCTTGAGTTCATTAGAATGAGCTTCTGATACTCAAGGTTAAATTGCTGAAATGTTAGTGTTATTCTTAATATATGATTTTTTTTGAATAGGTAGCTGATTTTCAGGGTTAAGAGGAAAGAGAACACTTGTTTTGATTGAAGTTTTTGTTAGTCTCAAGATGGAAGTGTCTTTTTAGCTTAGTTTACTGTGGAATAAGGTTTAAGCAGCAACTCAATGTCAGTGTGCTTTTGTATGTCACCATGAAAATACTCTATGGAAAGAAATTGCAGGTGTTTCCAGAGAGAGTGCATCATTAATGCACTTAAAAATTTAATCCACCTATTCAGATGTGTTTCTGTGATACTAGAAACCTGGGATAAGATATTCATGCCTCTTTTTTAGTATTGGTTGTAGAGATCTTTCTTTTATTTTGGATTCTTAAGAGGCACAGCTGGCAAATTTCTACCACGTTAGATGAGAAATGGAATGAGCATCATTTTAGAGTATACCCACCTAAAATGATACTGAATTGCAAACATACTGTTTCAGTGTTCAGAATTGGTCTGTTCGTATCTTGATCTTTTATGGTTTGTAGAGATCTTACAGGCCGTAGCCTTTCTGAGGAATATGAATCATTTTAAAAAAATGCTTTGAAGTTTGGACCAGGGTGTGATTTATCACGGCGTTCTTAGAAACTCCGTATTAATTCCCTCTCACAGAAGTCAGGGAGTTGAGATACTCTCACAACAGGAAAGAAGTTCTGGACAAGTGGACGGTGGTCAGCATACCGTCCTGAAGTAATGATACGAACCAGAGAAGGGAAGAGAGCTGAGGTTGACAGATTGTTCTTTACCAGAGGCTTTTGGGGAAGCATAATTATAGTTTTTGTTACCTATGTTTACTTGTGGTGTTTGGAAAAACTATCGTAAACCCTTTTTCGGAAAATATGGTGCCATCAGAATGCAATGAGATTGCTTTATTTTGGAGAGAAAAAGTAGGGAGGGCAGATGTCCAGTCATGTGAGAACATTGAAACACAATCTTTCATTCTAAATAGATGTCAGTGATTTTCACAGAAAATTTTGATCTATTTCAGTTTGGAAGCTGCTATCTCAAAAAATCAAATTCTGGAAACTTCAGCCAAATAAATTTGCCATTCATAACCTCCCCTTATCTATTCAATTGTTAAAGTTTTTGGATTCTGTGCTTGATACAAAAAAGTAAGTCAATTTGACATACGTTCCAATTTTGTTTGATATAACAGAATTCTTCTGATTTCCTAGATATTACGCTTATTCAGGCCTTTCTTGCTTGAAAATATCATACACTGCATAACCATTTTTGGAAAATGTCATACGTGGCATAACCATTTCTGGATGGTTATTTTAGGAAAGCTCTCTTTCCTGACTTTCTAAAGACTTTAAATGGTAAACTTGTTGCTGAAAAGTCTCTGGGACAAATACATTCACATGGAACAACTCCAGAAAGTCCTTCATCCTCACCAGGTTTAACATGACACAGACATCAGGGTGTGATGTACATTCGTATATTCTGTGAGATATTTATCATGGTGTTAATTCACGATCTTAAGTTTTCCATAGTGACTTGTCTCAATAGTCGTGTAGAATCAGTTCAGGTCTGAGAGAGTGCGTTATTTGGATCCTTTTCTGGGAAATGTGCAGTTTAAATTTAAAACAGGAATTCTTATTTCACGTGCTTTTAAGACTTACATTATACATTGCAATTCACCAATTTCTGAATACTTTAATGTGGCTTACAAGCTCCCTGAGAAAAGAAGGTGCCCATTTACTGTGTGTGTGCACAGTGCCCAGCAGAACAGGAGTACGATCCTGTCCTGGATTCTGTGTATGTGCTTTTAGAAATAGTAATGGTCAGGTAGCAGAACATTGCAGAAAGGGTTTACACCAGCAGTTACAGTAAAGTTTCAGTAATAGAGAGTCATTCTTTTGTATTCCTTCTCGAATTGGATGAGATGAAATAGCTGAGCAGCTGAATGAGCCTGAGCTGCCTTGTAGGCAATATACTGTCTCTTGCTGAACCATTGCTCTTATCTACTCCAGACAGAGCAGGGAGTGGAGAGCGGATCATAAGCTCGCTCTTAGCTCTGCTTTTTAATGAGCCGTGTGAAGACATTCAGAGACCTGTGCCAAAGGGCAGGTTTGAATGGCATTGGAGTTGCGTTTCAGCATGGTTTCTGAGGATGAGCCTTTGTGTAAGGGATGTCCTGAACTGAGGTTTTTAAGGCAATTAGGTCAATACTAAACTCACAGAAACCAAAAATTACTTTGTAGTCGGAGAAGTGGAAGTTAATGAATGATCTCCAGCTGGTCTCCTACTTGCTGTCCTGGACCTGTGTGCTGCCAGCTGCCCCAGGTGGCTTGAGCCCTGCATGAGCTGGTTGTGTGTGGGCTACATGGCCACCCCAGCTTTATGGGAGTGAGGGAGCATGCAAAGGATGTAGTGAGTCTGCCCATGAGCAACCTCGTCACCCATGTTATGATCAACATCAGGAGACGAGGACATGGGGAGGAGGATGCTTGTGCTGGCAGCGCTGTGGCCAGCAGTGTTCCCATCTGCCTCCCTACATGGAAAGGCGTTAAAACAGAAGGTGAAGCAGGAAGGAGGTGAGGATCCATGTAAGTGATAGCAGTTTGTTTTAGGATTTACAGTTCATTAGTGAGCTGGAATTAAACTTGAATCCACTTTTTACCAGGAACGTGTGTTTGCAGAAGTAGTGAGAAATAAATCACTCTTAAGTGGAGATTTGATTTTTTTTCTCTTCCCTCCTGCACCTAAAAGGTGATCCAGGTGCACAGCAGTCCCTGTTAATTTATTTGCCAACATTAAAGTAGAAAATAATTGCAAATTATGTATTCCAACTTGGTAAATGTATTGCTAATTCATTAGCCTTGTTACTTCCATTCATAGCTTCTTAGTGTACTTCTCCAGAATGATATATAGAATGTCTTTCAATAAAGGTGATTTAAAAAAAAAATAACATGAAAGGAACGTATCACACCTTCCTTTGGCTCCATCCAGGTGTGCAAATACTGCAAATCAGATAGCGCCAAGTCGTTAGGTGACTATGACTCCAATCCATCTTTAAAAAGGACTTCATTTTGCTTCACTGTGTGTGTTGCATACGTGGTAAACAAACATACATAAAATATAATTCTAAATTCATATTTTTTTTCTCCTTATAGTCTCCCTATGTGGTGGGGGGCTGTTTTCTCTATGGTGTAATAAACACTATAATTTCTCAGGTAATTAAACTGAAGATCTGACCCATTGGTAGACAACAGAGTAAGTTCTTTACTTATTTAAACCTTGAGGTCTTGCAGGCTTGGTCACACATCAAAGCTGTCCACATTCCTGAATTCTAGGAGAGGTGAAAAGGCCACTATATATCATGACTGACACACTGTGGAAATTCTTCTTCCTTCTTTTCTCTCTTCTAATATGTATGGATATCTCTGGGTTTGGTGATGTTTACTCTGAAAGCCTGCAAGTATGTGCCATTCCTCTGAAATCAAGGAGTGACTTGTCCAAGGAACCCTTGGAGAATTCAGCCTAATTCTTGGCTTCTTAGAGAAAAGTAAGAAATCTGAGAGAATTAAAAAAATGGCCAGCTAAGAATGGGCAGATACTGCATTTTCTATAGATGAACATTTTCTTGCTTTCAAAGACGTAAGTGGAAGATTTGCCTCTGGTTGCTGAATCTATGCTGTATCTTTCCTCAGACGTGTGAATACAGTGGAGGATGACTTTAGTAATACAGCAGTGTGAACGCAGTGATGTTTGAAAAGACAGTTCTCTTCAAACTATTGATTTGATTGTGTGCAGAACAGTAATGAAATGCTGAATTCATTCTATAATTATGGACCTTTTTCTTCCAGGTTGTTTGTATATTGTCTCTTTTTTCCTGTATTCGGACAGTTCTTCTCTTCCTCCCCAGTATTATGTATTATTTGTGACTCTTTCTTTGGGTATTTGTAGGGTATTAGTGACAGAAGTTCTGTTGCTCCAAAATCAATGAGAATATTTGTTTAACCAATAAAAATGTGTTTGTCTTCCAAATGAGTGTAAAAACCTGAAAAAACAAAGCAATAAAAGAGAAGTAATAGGGCATTTCCAGGGTTTGAAGCTTTACCCCACTGACCGTAAAGCAAGAATGAATACATATAGTCCTTAAATACTTACAGATATGCTCCCTAAATACTGATTTTATCAATTGTTTTTCTCAGGGTGATCCTTAAGCATTATTAGAAAATACTATTTTCTGCTCCCAACAAGTCTAGCAGTTGTCATGTAATGTTTCTCTCAGTATTGCTGGATAAAGAATATTTTAATTTTATCTGTAAAATTAATTCTTTCGTACAAGAGATTTTTATTATAGGCCTTGTTGTTAGGCAGCAATACATTCCTTGCTCTATGCAAGCAGTCTTTCTTGTAACTTTAAAACATGTAGCTCAGGAAACAGGTTGTTTATTTGACTTTGGAAAGACATGGTGTCCATACCATTACAGTGAGTCATTTACTGTTTTCAAAGCTAAAATCCTCTCTATCCATATCCATTCTGCTTTCCTTTCAAATGTGTTAAGGTGAGAATAGTTACATTGCCAGCTAGTTGAACCAAAGTATTTCAAATTTTGAGAGGAAGGAAAAGAAAGAAGGAAAAAGTGCTATCAATCCAAGATAGAAATGTCTGGATTCTTTCAGAGAAACAGAGAGGTGACCTGGAATGCTTCATTCAAGCCCAACCTGAATTCATGTTACTGCAAAACAAATGCAAATAGGTAGTGTCTAAGAGGAAAGCAGACAGAAAATAAAAGCTTCGCTTTCAGTTCATGTTTGTATGTTTATGCACACAACCCCCCCTTCTGTTTATGAGGCTTATTATGAGGCTTCATAATTGCATTCCTGCCTTATATAGAGCTTGATAATGTCAAAGGCAGTTAGTAAAATATAAATGGTGAATATAACGCTGTGGCACTTAAAATTCTTTTCAGTAATTTTGACAAATTCTTGCATACATAAAAATCTCATTTCAAATGACATTTCCAAATGTTTGTTCAGAAAGTGTATTGCCATCCATAAATATTTTGCATAAAGCTGTAAAAGCACAGATGGTGAAAATGTCACTTGACTCTAATGGCGCAGTAATGGAGTGCAGTAGACTGTGAGTCCTCTGCAGACCTGAGCCTTCGTGAGGAGAGCAGAAAGCTCAGAACTGAACAGCCTCAGTGAGGAGGGATCATATGGTGAGGTCAGATGGAGCTGAGCCACTGGGTGGCAAACACCCACAGAGCATTAAATTAGTGTCATGGCTGTGGTGTCGTACATATGCTGCTATACCGCAGTCCTTTCTTTGACGTTCGGTTGGTGTGAGAACTGCCCTGCCAGTTCAGAGGGGTGCTTGGACATACCAGTTCAAGGTTTTGATTCTGCCAACACGAGAAAAGGCAAGTGTGTGCTGAATGGTACCGTGTTCATGAAGCGGCATCGTCGGCTGGTGAGAAATTGCCTCGTCACAGAATCAATTGTGTCTGAGAAAGGAATATTGGAAACTATTTTCGTGTGCTTCATGGAAAATGTCTTTTCCTGTTTCCTCTACACTTTTTTGATTTTTGTCACAGCAGTAGTGCTTTGGGAACACCTCTGAGTGCCTTTAGCTCTACAATACCTCCGAAAAGTTTACACAGCTCCATTTTAGTGAGTGTAAATATGGAGCAAGTAGAGGCTGAATAAACTTCTACAAAATGTTTTTGCAACCTCAGCTACCTCTGGTCATCCGAATCTTTGCTGTCTGTTTCTCATTTGGGTTCTGTGTTTCCCGAGAGAGAATGGTCTTTCTCAGACTAGCTGCCTTTAATGGGATAATAAGTAAACTTGCATGTTTAAGGATGCACATCATGGCAGGTAGTAGTTACCATCCTTGATTTACTTGTTTTGGACTAGAACTTGATTCGGGAGGTAGAGACAGATTTTGTCCCAACTGAACAGTAAGCCAGTTGATCCATTGTTAATTTTTAGTGGCATTATTATTTTTTCACCTAAGTGTACATGAGAGGAAAGGAGACTCCCTTATTTTGCTGCTATTTGTCAAGAGTTGATCCTGCAAAACTTTACACATGGAATTGTTACGTGTCCCCTTAAAAGTACCCTCTGGACTTTATTCTGGAGGAAAACTTGCTATCACATTTTGACTTCTCCAATTCCTTTTTAAACAGACATTTTTTATAAAATAGCTATGCTCAGTTAAAATTTACTTGCTAGGCCAAATGATCATCTGATATATAAAACTTGAAGGTGCGATTCGTGTTTTTCTTTTAAAAAGGGAAAGAAAAGCATTAGAGGAAAAATGTGTTGCAGATCTATAACATAAAAAGCATTATGTGGTGTAAGGAGTGCAGTGTGTGTACTAACGTTTTGGTGGCAGAAGTGGTGCACTACATGTTTTTGTTGGAAGCCCTTGCTTTTAAACTGACATATAGAAACATAAAAAACAAAATGAGGCATACTCAGCTTTGTTGCAACAAATGCTTGGCTTATATCCTGCAATATATATATATAGCAATGATATAGGCAATTTGCTGTCAGTATTTCTTTCTAATGGCTGTTCTTAGGAGATATAAAATGGTACATAAAATGTGAAGATAGATAGATACATTTTGATTTCTCTCTCGCCCTCTTTTTCAAGTTTTTTTCTTAAAGTTTGTGTTTATAGTGTACTACAAATTATCATCTGCTGTCAGCTCTTGCCTATAGCAGACTGCAGCTTCTTTGTAGCACATATGAATAATAGAAGTTCCAAAAACTTCTGGAAATTAAAAATAATTATATATTTTTTATTTCCATGGAGTAGAATACTACCTTGAGTCCTGTGTGGTTTAGGAGAAGGGGATATGCACCTCTGGATTTAACATAGGCATCAGTGACAAAATATAAGTACTCTGCAAATAGTGAAAAAAACATGGACTTTCTTTCATTAATGAAAATTCTCAGAACTGCTTGTAATGAAATCCAAAGGAAGAGGTTTGGGAGGCTCTGCAAGGTTCCCAGAGGGAAGTGGAACCTGAAGGCCGAGCTACAGAAGAAGAGTATTTCTGATATTTGTCTGCTCTGCTTTCCATGTCAATCTCTTGGTGACTGTTTTTTATCCAGTTTCCTGAAGTCAAGGATAGACCCTGGTTTTAGAGCCTCTGTGCTGAAACGCATCAAAGTAGCATTACAGTTTGTCTTATTTCCTAACTAGCTGTAAAGCCTGCTGCTTGTTTTGACTGGCTGTCCTTGAGCATTGACAGGAATGTGACTAAGCAGCACTGCCATTTAGCTTATTAGTTGTTCTCATATAATTGAGATCCAGTTGGAAGGAAAGTTAAAGTCATGCTGTTTAGATTTGGAGAGTGATGTGAAGCTCTGGAGCAATTTTTTCTTCAATTTGTTGCACTGAGCTTTGTCCCCGAGGGAGATGGCAATGCTCTGATGCTATCTGCTACATGCAAAATTGTAAAAGTCAGCAATTTCAAAATGTTTTTAAAACTTTTCCATCAGACTTTCTGGGTCTTGCAAAGTGAGGTTTGGTTTTAGTGGAGCCTAAAATTGGACAAAAAGGATGGAGATGTATTGTGTCAAGTCCTTGCTTGACACAAATTTGTTTTCTCTGTATTCATTTTTAGGGGCAGGGAATTCTCAGGTCTTTCGTTACACCGTCAAGGACTAATATGAATCACAGTAACTTTATGTCTTACAAGCAGGCAGCCTTGCTTTAAAAAGTCACTTTTACAGTTACTCTTTTGTAGTTACTTTCCTAAACAAAGTTTGAATTGCATTGGTTACATCATGTGATACTTTCATCTTCTTACAAACCAGGGAGACATACTACAGATGTGCTCATATAAACATTGTATAACTCAGCAAAATGCTACTTGGATTTTTACATTTCTAAATATGTTAGAACATGTCATGAGTTACATTTATTATTTACCAGCTGGGGATTAATTTTTTGAGTCACACTGCTGAATCTGCATGAATATTAAATTCAGTTGTGGAGATCAAAGGCAACTAGATATGACACAATAGCGCTGCCTCTTCTGGCTTCCCTCCTTGTGTACTGTTGGCCACAGAGGACAGGATTCCTTCGTCATAGTAACCTGGTGGACCTACAGGGAAGGGAAAAAAAGAGTTAGTCTTTGAACTGGTTTCGTGACTTTGAACTAATTTTTGAGCAGTATTAGTCAAATAAGCAGATAAGAAGTGTCCTTCCTGTGCCTGCAGTGGAGGTCCTGCTCTCAGAAGTCAGCTTGGCACTGCAGCAGGCGCTGGTGACTTGTGCCAGTTCAGTGACGTGACTTTCTTGTGCCATGGGAGCGAATACAGACTGTCTGCATGTGTTACTTCAACGAAATCCTTTATTAAACAGCTGGTAGTGTATTAGACCTTCATATCATCTATTATTTCAAACTAGCTTTCGAATAGTATTTTAAGAATTTAAATTGAAATGAAAAAATTGACCATGAAAATGGGATAGAAATAACAATTTATATTGGTCTTACTCCATTTTACCCCTCTTCAGCTGGAGTTTAGGTTCTTGTTCTAGGAATCATCAGATGACTAGAAAGGCTCCATCAGCCAGCACATGGTCTCCTCTTTGCCCTGTCTTTGCATGCAGTTGGCTTCAGTTGCTTGCAGTTTTCTTATGTGTTTTCTCAGAAGCCATGGAAGAGCTCCCAGTACAGTGCAGGCTCTTCAGAGGAGTGAGAAGCTATTTCACTTCATACTCGGAGACAATCCAGTGGTAACATGTCTGTCAATACCGCTGCTCTGCCACAAGTGTTTTAGGATAAAAATGCTCGTGCTAGGAGTTGGACTGAGATTCTCTGTCCTAGTCCAGGCCTGTACTGAAATCTCAGCCTCTCAGAACTTCAGAAAGTTGGGTTATCATTTTGTGTTGGTTTTAGTGATACAAGAAAGGAAACATTTTTTAATTTCTGCATAACACTCCCAGATAATGTAAGTAATATGGCTAGAAAGTTCTTATTTTATGAAACAAGATTTGTGGATAATCTAGATTTTATCTTATTATTTCCAGTACAGGATTTCACAGCTGATTTGCTTAAGCATTTAGCTATACACATAAGCTCTGCTTGCTACTTGTGAGTTTAGAAATTTTATTTTTTGTATGGCCAGTATTTGGAAGAGGTAACTTCAGTGTTCTGGATGAAGCTTCTACAAGTATCAGAATCCATAAAATTATGTATCAAATTTCCTTGTTGTCCTGATTTACTTTATGTAAATCTGTAATCAAAACAGAGGTGATTTATGTTGAGCTGTGAAGTTGAACAGCATACAAATGGATTCACTTAGAGGTAATTACTACTAAATGGAAATGAATATCACAAGTTTGCTAGATAACATCTGAGAAAATAATGGTTTTACAAAGTCTGGATGGAGCTATGTTTTCTAGATGGCAGCATAGAATAGAATCATAGAATCATTAATGTTGGAAAAGACCTCTGACATCATCAAGTCCAGTCATCAACCCATCACCACCATGCCTACTAAACCAGGTCCTGAAGTGCCACATCTACATGTTTTCTGAACACCCCTAGGGATGGTGACTCCACCATTTCCCTAGGCAGCCTGTTAAACATCTGCTGCCTCCTCTTCTGGGTGTGAAATTCTGTTGGATTTGGCATTTGTTAACGTTGCAGAATGCAAGAGAACAACAACAAAATTTTAAAGTACATCAAGAAGCAGATTAGGAAACTATATGTCTGTATTAAGTCAAGCATAGGATATATCGGAGAAGGACATTGGTCTGTGAGCTCTGGTGTGCTGTCGTTTGCTGCCTGGTCCTACTTGCATGAGTAAGGAGTACTCCCTCTGAGTCTGGCTTGTGGTGTGGGACCTCTAATAAATAAAATGTAGGACTGTCCCGAGAAAACATCCTGTGCAGAAGCCAAAGGAGTTGTCCAAGTTTGGATGGGCTGCTGATGTCAGAGAGGAATGTGCCCAACAGTTGTGGGGTGAAAAGCAGATTCAGGGAACTGACTTGTGTTTGTGTTGGCTCAGTGCTCAGACATTCCTCCTCCTCCTCGCACCGGTTCCCAGCTGTGCTTCTGCCAGTCTTACCAGCTTCCTTAGAAATGTTCCTATGGGCTCTCTTCACTGCTCCCATAGATGTGCATACAGAAATGCTTGATCAAATGCTTAGATGAGCAAGTACAGTCTCCTTTTATGCGTTCACTCTGTTCCACCCAAGTTTATACTCAAATGTGGTGATGTGAAAGGTATAGGTAGGGCTTAAGAATGCAGAGAAGCATTTAAAAAGGAGTAAAGTATGTTAGCTGGAATCTTGAGCTGCAGCTTTCTCTCTTCATTCATTATTGTATTTTAGGTTTGGTTTTACAGTGTATCTTTGTGAAAATACAAATCTCTGCACTTGGACAGACTGACCCTGCCTCTCATCGCCCAATAAATCAGTGTACTCACAGCATCCACTGTCAAATATCCTGTTTCTTAGTTAAATAACTGTATCACTTTAGAGGCTCTGGAACTGTAAGCCTTACAGTGTTTCATCTTTCTACCAAAAAAGTCTTTATGTGCTTTTAACGTTAATAAAAGAGAGAGATAATTTACCGTCCTCTGGCAGATTCCTGGCTTTGCAGAGTCAGGCCTTCTTCGCACAGGAACTCAGGTCACAAAACCTCAGTGGCAGAAAGCCTGTAAAGGGTGGCTCGATAGGGCAGGAACCCCAGCGGCGTGTACTTCACAAGGACTGGTGTTTCAAAGCCTAGATTGCAGCTCTGCAAAGCGGGGAAGCCAGCCACAACTTACTGGGCTGCTGTAGCTCCTGGGTATCCTCTACCAGCAGCAGCCCTGCTGAGCTATACTTGATGTCTGATGCCTCCACCCATGTGAAGCTACTGGCTCCAGCAGTGTTGTTGCTGGTGGAGGTCTGTCCATATGCAGCACTTCCACAGGTGAATGAAACCCTCTGTGTCTCTGTTGGCAAGAGGAGGTGTGTCGGTGGCCTTTGTCACCATGGCTTCACTTTTCCTAGAAGCCTCTAAACTCTCTGGTGTCAATAAACAGTGTTCTGTTCCAGCTTAATGTGTGAATGTTCCTGATGAAATCAAGGTGCTGTACTCCTTATGCAGACTTTAATTTAGAAAATCTGAAAAAATAAATACCTTTCATAAAAATGTTCTGATTTACCAGTGACCTCTATCCTTGAAAAAAAATCCATCCCTGGAACAGTCTTGGCATGCTTTGTTAGCTCAAATTCTGGATAAGTTTTTATTCCTTGTTCAAATCAGTCCCTGGTTTTGGAGGGTATTCTCTGGCTGGTTGCCATCCTCTGCTCAAGGTTCAGCAGAAGTAGTCAGCAGAGACACAGGTACTTCTTATGTAAAACATCAGAGGATTTCTAGGATGATGAATGTTACATGCCTGAAAGTATTTACTTTGCAATTGGGATGCACTGATGTTATGAAGGTGTGAAGATTAGAGATAATGTTGACATGATTTCACTTATTTACATGCTCTCTTGGTACATTTTTTTGATGTATAATTTTAAAATATCCCCTTTTCAGGTGACAATGGCCAGAATTGGGATAAATGAGAGTCATCCAAGTGACACCTGTGAAACAATACTTTTCGCTCTCCGAATGGCAACGTGGAATCAGATTTTAGACCCCTGGGTGTACATTCTTCTCCGGAAAGCCGTACTTAAAAACTTGTACAAGATCACAAGGGGGTGTTGTGGTGTGCACATCATAAACTTACACATGTGGGAACTCAGCTCCATCAAGAATTCTTTGAAGGTTGCAGCAATATCTGAGTCACCAGTAAGTTCCAGACAAATAAACCTACAGCCGCTCAGCTCTACAGTGCAATGAAGTTAAACACGGTGTGTGAAGAGATGATGGAGGCAACGCTCATACACGAGCAATACCGTAAAACGAATTCCCAGGCTCAGTGGTTTGGCGTTTGTTTTGAATTGTGAGTGGTTTGCTCTTGTTGCTTATTGGTTTGATATTGCTACTCCAAAAGATGTACTTGAATGTTTTAAATGCCTTTAGAACACATCCCTTCCAAAACTGGTAGTGGAATGATAAATCATCCTGTATTTCTCCCTTCCAGGTACTGAAGTGAAGAGGGTTCCTTGTAATACTCCCCACCAAATCCTTTACCTTAGCAGGCTTAAGAACGCATGCAAGTGCGAATGATCTCCAAGGTGATTTTTAAAAGGGGTATTTTATCTACTGGTGATGCCCACAAATCCTTTGCAGAGTCACTGCTTCCTAGGGTAAAGTCCACCGTCCTTTTCCTAAGGGTATTCTTTGCTTCAAGGCATTGAATTTTCCAGTTGGGTATATAAAAGACATTTTGCTTGTGCCCAGCTTATTAAATGCTCCAGCCTGCTTGGTTCATTGACTTGACCTCCTAATTATTTACTGTTCCAAGAATTTTTGGGAGAGCTGCAAACCCCGTCAGTGTAAGCGTTCCTTTCAAAGCACTGACAAAACATGAGGTTGTCTGTGGAAACACAGGAGCAGATCAGCTCAGCTTGCTTACAGTTACATTTTCAGATCTATTGGTGAGTTTTTACTCCTTTCAACAAATTTTGTTGAAACTAACAAACAGGCTTAAAGCTGTGCTTAGTCAATAAAAAGAGTAGGTTTTTTTTTAATTCCCAGACTGAAGGAAGTTTCTTGCAGTCTTCCCCTAATGCATATACAGAAATGCCCATGAGATCCATCTCCTTCATTTGTAAAAGGTCCCACGTGTCTCACATGAAAAACGTATGTGATCAAATGAGCACTGCTGCAGGGGACTGCACTGGGAGCGTGGTTGTGTTTGTGCGAACTGCATGCTCCATTTTCACAGCGCCTGTGTCTGAAGACCTGAGGGCAGTCAGTAAAATTGAAGGTACCAGAAGGTTTCCAGGACTTTACAAAGGAGGCCCTTCACCTTTAATGCTGCTAGAAGAAGCTTTGGTTTTTGTGACTGTACGTTGTTCCGAAGCAAATAAGAGAGAGTATCAGAGACTTTGTAGCAGAGGGATTGTTTTAAGACAGAAATGTCTAATGTTATTTTTGACTACTTAACTTCAAATAACTACGTTACTGAATTGTTGGTATGTTTGGACAAAGTACTTAAAAACTGATTCAGCAAAAAGACAGTCTAAGGGACCAAAACTATTCACAAACTACAAATTCATGTTGTATGTGAGAGTAGTTTAAGTTAGAAAATAAAAAAACGAAAGGTTTAAATATTTCAATTTTTTGTTTTAAAAGCTATTTCCTTTTTTTTTTAAGAAAGGTTAAAAAAAAAAAAGAGTTAAATAACCCTATAATAAAATGAAATGGCTTCATTTACCCTGAAGAATTCCTGTATGTGATTTATTTCTTCAGTCGCAGAGCTGATAAATCATGGACAGATTTGATGCTGGTGTAAGCTCTGCACTGTTGCTTTTGTGTGGGCTCTGGTGAAATCTGGAAGTGTTCACTCAGTGCTCAGTTTGGCTTTCTTTTCATAGAATGTGATACCAGTGTATCTGTTGACATAAATTATTTGTTCTTTATGGAAGATAGTTGTTTTAGCAGCTGCAAAAAAAATGTTGGTCCGTAAATTGTTGAAATATTTGATTGGTGAATGAAGCTCATCAATGTTCCATTTTGTTGTGTGAATAAATGTAGCTTGTGTAGCTCATACCGGTTGAATTGTAAAACAAACAAACCAAGTTTATATGTATATGTGATTTCTTATATTTTGTGTACTAATACACACTGAATGTAAATTGCAAAGCCTCATTAAAGATATCGAACTGTATCTGGAGAGTTATGATATTTTTGCATAACAAAAGAGAACGGAAGTTATTAAACATAATCCTTATGACAAAAGATTGTCACACTGGATTCAAGCCAGGTACTGCCATTCACACGTGTGATACCGACTGTGAAGGTAGGGAGGAGCACAGCAAGAATTCAAATAGGAGGTACCAGTGTTTGTACCCTTTGTTGTCGCGCAAACAGCCCAGTGCAGTCGGTGGTCTAAGGCAGTCAAGGTCAAGTTGTGATGATCCATGCTTAAAAAATGCAAATAAAGTGCAGCCGAGGGAGTTCAGTGTTTGGAATGAAAGTGTTTTTATCTAAATATCTGCCAACACATTACACAGATTTGGACTAGTTTCACATACACTATGAATCCTGAAAAAAAATGTCAGTTTTGCTGTTAATATTTTGTCTTGTCCAGTAATGTGGTAGGCTGCAGAGGCAGCTCAGGATGCAGTCACCCAAGGATCTGTTACCACTGAAAGTGGTTTGGTTATCATTGCATTACATCTCACAGGAGACCCAGCAATGTGCTGTGTTGTATGACTAGCATATTACATGTTTATGGAATACAAGATTATAAAAAAGCAATGAGACAGCTTCACACTGGGATCTGAGTATTGCCCAGGAAGGCAGAAAAGGGCAGTCAGCTTAGCAATGTGCTGATGATCTCTTTAGAGGGTGGCTAACGATGTGAGCAGTCACGAGCTGCCTATTTATTGCTGGGTAGTAATTAGTGTCTCCAGAGCAGGCAGGGGCAGCGAGTGTTCTGGTGGGAAGAAAGTGAATCTCATTTCTGACTAATGACCGAGGAAATCTTCAGGGTGGGAGAATATTTTAATCTAATTGGGATCTTAAGAAATGGCAGGCTATATAAGGAAGTGTGTTATCCTAAACCGAGGTCTTAACCTGGGCTGAATCAACCTGCCGAAACACAGAAAGCATCTGTAACAAGTTGCTTATCACAGAGGTTAGGCAAATATCTGTAATTTGTTATCTTGACAGAAAGATGGAAAGCAAGGTTCGAGGTCTTTTGATCTGATTCTTGGGGCAAATGCCCACCTTGTGTGTTTATTTTCAGATATTTGCATGTAAGTGTGTTTATTACTTGAGTCTGATTTAGGAATGATTTCAGGAACAGTGATCTGTACCAGTTCTGTCGTCATGGTGATCTTTTAGGACAAGATGTTGGGACCTTTCAGATGTGCCTTGCCTGCCGATATACTTCTCCAGGATGTCACCGGTAACTTGGAACGCTGCTGATTAACTGCAGAGCTTGGCATGAGATTTAATTCTCAACACCTGGGGCCTGGGAAAAGTGCTCAAGTTCCAAGGGAATTTACAATATGTAGCATGACATTCGTTGTTTCCTAAAAAAGCCAGGAAGTTTTTCAATTTAAACTGTGATCTGCCACCATTAAAAAAGGCAAAACTGGTCTTTGATTTCAGCAGACAATGCTTTTCGATTCAGTCTTGCTGCATTATACTGAAGAAAGTATTCCTTGAACAATGTTTTCCTGATGAATGTGAGTTAATTTTATGTACTTAGTAGGAAATCTTTAATACTAACAGTGTAATGCTGTTCCAAAGATGAGATAAAAGAGGGGCTATTTAATAGGAGTAGATGCATTTTGTGTTCTTCAGATAACCCTGAGTTTACTATTTTGGACAAGGAATAGCTGCAAGGAATAAAAACAATTAGGAGTTCCAGTACCCATTGGCCATCAGGTGGTGTTGAGTGTGTATCTCAGGTGCAAAATATTGCACATTAGTGCTATGTTGATTGGTTCAGTAACAACATGCTTTTTATTCTCATATAAATGCCTTTTCAAAGGTGGGATGCTCCTTACCAGTGGATGTACCACCAGGGAACTGGTGCAGACAGATCTTCTGTGTCTCATGGCTTCTTGTCTCAGGCACTGGAGCTGGGTAAAAAGTGGGAAAAATACCATATTTGATTCTCTACATGGAACAATGACTGTCACGGCTCACTTTTCCATGACTACTAGTACATCCAGTTAGATGCTTTGGAAGGGGACCTTTTTCTGTTGTAAATGAAACAGTTCAGACTGTCAAGTAAACGGTTCCCTCTACAACACAATGTTTGCCAGGCTGCTGTTACAGCAGCTTCTTGGGCTGCTGGGGCATTTTTGGAGCGAGCTGCCTGAATGTGGCTGGGAGGACGAGGTAGCTGGCCACGTGCTCCTGCTACTGCCTTTGCACTGGTTTTGGCATTTGAATACACCGTGAGTTCGCTGACCCTGCAAAAATGACAAAAATAAACGAGTGCAGCAAAAGAGGGAGTAACTGTTTACAGGCATAATGAGTCGCATTGCTCTATGGTGCAGTGCCAGAAATTTTGCAAGGCCAAAGCAAAAGGAGCAGGGGGGGAAGTGCACCAGCGAAGGGAAGGGCCGTGAGACCTCCCTCGCTGAGGAGCAGTTAATTTTACTCAGCTGTTTTGTGAACCTATGCCCTTGATGGGAGGAGACCAGGCTGGTGAGCAGGACCTACACTTGCTTATCATTGTAAGATTCTTAAATGTAACTCAGATTCAGTAACTCATTTTTTCTTGCAGGCTTTTCCAAGCTTTCCTCGTTATTTAAACTAATTAGGTCACAATTCATTTCTTTTTGTGAAGGCTGAAAAACGCAATGGCTGTTCCAGGTTTTTCTCTGACATCTGTTATTTGTTCTTCCCTGCGAAGTAGTAATCCATAATATTTCTTGCTTTTAGTTCACTTCGGTAGTGTCTGGCAAATCAAAACTGATTTGCAATCTGACCCTTAGTCCAGCTGATGCTCTGCTTTTACGCCAATAGATACAATATGTACCCTCAGCAAGTTTGCTGATGACACCAAACTGGGAGGTGTGGTAGATACACCAGAAGGCTGTGCTACCATTCAGCGTGACCTGGATAGGCTGGAAAGCTGGGCAGAGAGGAACCTGATGAGGTTC
>Ga0065711_1004218_pt1 | contig 24526 bp, 6 predicted proteins | sample Hoacrofraction12_FD_59098 | JGI IMG/M metagenome (GOLD analysis project Ga0065711, IMG submission 59098) | Hoatzin crop microbial communities from Cojedes, Venezuela - Epithelial fraction 12 v2 (version 2) | ecosystem: Host-associated > Birds > Digestive system > Esophagus > Crop | place...
GTGAGGCCTCATCTGGAGTACTGTGTCCAGTTCTGGGCTCCCCAATTCAAGAAAGATGAAGAGCTACTGGAGAGAGTCCAGTGGAGGGCTACAAGGATGGTGAGGGGACTGGAGCATTTCTCCTACGAGGAGAGGTTGAGGGAGCTGGGCTTGTTCAGCCTGAAGAAGAGAAGGCTGCGAGGCGAACTAATATATACTTACAAATATCTGAAGGGTGGGTGTCAGGAGGATGGGGCCAAGCTCTTTTCAGTGGTGCCCAGTGACAGGACAAGGGGCAATGGGCACAAACAGAAGCACAGGAAGTTCCGTCTGAACATGAGGAAGAACTTCTCTCTGAGGGTGACGGAGCACTGGAACAGGCTGCCCAGGGAAGCTGTGGAGTCTCCTTCTCTGGATATATTCAAGACCCACCTGGACAAGGTCCTCTACAGCCTACTGTAGGTGACCCTGCTTGGGCACGAGTGTTGGACTAGATGACCCACAGAGGGCCCTTCCAACCCCTACCATTCTGTGATTCTGTGATTCTGTGATTCTGTAATATCTTCATCAATGGCCTAGATAGCGGGATTGAGTGCATGCTCAGCAAGTTTGCAGATTGCACCAAGCTTAGCGGTGCAGCTGACACACCAGAAGGATGGGATGCCATCCAGAGGGACCTGGACTATCTTGCGAAGTGACCCTGTGTGAACATCATGAGGTTCAACAAGGCCAAGTGTAAGGTCCTGCATCTGGTCTGGGGCAACCCCCACTATTAATACAGGCTGAGGGATGAGGAGAGAGAGCGCATCCCTGTGGAAAAGGACTTAGGGGTACCGATGGATGAAAATCTGGACATGAGCCAAGAAAATGCACTTGCAGCCCAGAAAGCCAACCGTACTGATGCAGTGAAAAGTCAGAATTGCTGCATCCCCAGCAGTGTGGCCAGCAGGGCGAGGGAGGGGATTCTGCCCCTCTGCTCTGCTCTGGTGAGACCCACCTGGAAGTCCTGCATCCAGCTCCGGAGTCCTTAGCACAGAACAGACATGGAGCTGTTGAAGTGGGTCCAGAGGAGGTCACAAAGACTATCCAAGGGGTGGAGAAGCTCTCCTAGGAGGAAAGGCTGAGAGAGCTGGGGCTGTTCAGCCTGGAGAAGGCTCCAGGGAGACCTTGTTGCAGCCTTTCAATACTTAAAGGGAGCTTATAAGAAAGATGGGGACAAACCTTTTATAGGGCCTGTTGCAATAGGAGAAGATGTAATGGTGTTAAACTAAGTGGGGGTAGAATTAGACCGGATACAAGGAAGAATCTTTTTGCAATGAGGGTGGTGAAACACCGTAACAGGTTGCCCAGAGAGGTGGTAGATTCTGTGTCCCTGGAAACTTTTGAGGCCAGGTTGGATGGGGCTCTGAGCAACCTGGTCTAGTTGAAGATGTCCCTGCTCATTGCAGAGGGGGTTGAACTAGATGACCTCTAAAAGTCCCTTCCAACCCAAACCATCCTATGATTCTATGCTTCTATGCTTCTATGATTCTATAATTTTGTGATAAAGGAAAAAGTATGTAATTTTCTCTAAGAATTCAGTTACGGGTTCTGCTGATCTATAGTGTACAGGTCATGAATTTACATCCTTTCAAACCTTCTGATAGTGAGAACCTTATCTGCTAAAGTGCATAGATCTCTGCACACATATTGTATAGATCCCTCTTCATTGAATCTTCTGGAAGCAAGTTTCTTCCCCATCTCTGGATATACAACATGTGTAAGACCACTACTAAAAGTTTTTTGTACCTAATTATGTCTTGGTCATGATTTTGTGTACCCTTCACTCCTACTTGAAATTTCTCAGCACTCTGTAAAGCAGATCTCCTGCCTTGGAAGGCCAAGCAGGGGAGAAACTTCAATGTTCACAGTGTGTCCTCTTCACAGGCCACATGCCATTGACTTGAGGATTTTCACAGTATTCCTTCCAGTCACTTAGTTTCCAATCCACACAGCTGTGCTGAAGGTCAGCACAGGTCATATAGCTTCGATTTCCACTCATTTGGGAGCTGCCAAACCACTGTTCTCTGTGGATTTGTATCTCTAATCTCCCCAGCTCAAGGATATTTGACCAACTTTTCATCTTTCCAGGAACTCCCCCTTGGAGTTCACCCTAAGTATTCACTGAACAACCTGTCCCAGGCTGCTTACCTGACAACATGGGGAGACAAGGACTAGCAATCCAATTGGGGTCAGGGAAGGAAGGAGAACTTGGGCTAGATCATCCTTCAGTGTAAATACATGTTGGTTTTGTGGGTTCTGGAGTAAATGTCTTTGTGGTGATGTACTCAACAAGCATGTTTTACCCAGTAAAAGTATACCGAGCTGAGGTGCACACACTTTAATTGGAGCTCTGATGAAATCACTTTGATGATTCTTTTTTTCTTCTTTTTTTTTTCCTCCTTGTATCTTGCTACAGCTCTTCCCAAAAACTAATGACCCGGACACTCTCCTCCTGAGTTACAATAAATGGAAGGGAACAAATAAACAGAAAATCTCTGCATCTCCCTTAGAGCCAGTGCATCCTGCAGACATCTCCCAGTGGCTGTCATTAGCCCTAACGGAAAGCAGCTGAGCCCCAGTGCAGCTACATTGGTCTTCACTGAGCAGGTACTTGTGTATGAAAGAGGATGTATTTGCAAATATTCCTTCTGTGTTACAAGTGTAAAATATTCAACCATGTAGGCTAACTTTGATGCCATAGGGATGAGCTAAGCCCAAACTTCACTCCAGAAGGTAAACTTGTCCCTACATGAGGAATTTCTCCTTTCCCCTAAAAAGCACATGCATAATGCGTGCTACCCTGAGAGACAGATTTATTTGCATCTGGCATCTAATACAAGATCGTTATCTGGGAAAGGTTTATACATGGGGAAGATAAAAAGATAGCTCTAGGATAAAACTTGCTCCTTTCTTACGTAGGCACTTAGCATAGGTAGGAAGACTCATTATCTTAGGTGCCTTCTTCTCTCCACTGATGGTAGGAAAAGTAACAACACGATTCATCTGACATCTATTAGATGTCAGATTAGAGGTGAGAGGAACTCTTCCCCTAAAAATCCTGTTGCTCCAGTCATGACTATAAAAGAAAAGAAGCATGATATTCTCAAAAGTGTATATTCACTGTTAGTTAGATGAATCCTACTCTGTTTGTCTAAATTCTGTTAGACTGAAGTTATGTAAAATCAATCCATTTGCTGTCATTGTGCACCGAGAATGAATTAAATTCCAATAGTTATGAGGTCTCTTCACTTTATTTCTGGCCTATTTTTAGTCTTTGTATGCACACTGTGTGTCGTATCGGGCCCTTATTCTTTACTGCGGTTTTGAGTTACAATCCCTACACAAATAATAACAGACATTACTATGGTGAAATGTGATGGTGCAGCTCTGAAGACTTCTTGCTATTGAGACCATGAAAAGATAAGCATAGTCATGTTGGATCAGACCAACAGTCAACCTCCTGCCTCAAAAAACAGTCAAGAGAGGATATCTCCTAGAAGAGCACAAGAACTGGACAAACTGCATTGTCACCTGTTACACTCCCCGAGGCCAAGTAATTTTTGCCTAGGCACTTTAAGAGCTGGATTTTATTCCCAAATAAATTTCAGGCCTTGCTGGAGGTCAAGGTTTAACTTTGAGCTGGATGTCCATTAAAAGCCAATTCTATCTGACCAAGATGTAAAAAGGTATCTGTTCATTTTCTGTGAGTGGCAGAAAGTGGATGGATGCACACGTTACCTTAGAGTTCCCCGTGTATCAGAAGGGAGCTTATGACAGGGAAGCAGGAACGCAGTAACTGTGTTAACCTGATGGGTTGGTTATCTGAATTTGATCAGGTCAGCATGCTGAAGGATCAGACAGATCTAAACTTTCTGCAATATTTTATCTCCAGCACATAGTACTTTAAAGCTCACAAAGTCATTAAACTCCGAGCTGACACAGGGAATGCCCAGTGGGATTAACCTTCAAAAACTAATTACCAAAGAGATCGACAAAAGGCAGTTTGCATCACTACTGTTGTGACAAAATACCAGAGGAGTGAATGGTGTCAGAAAATGTTAATTAAAATAATCTGATTCTCTGGAGAGCATTTTCCTGTGTAGGTAGAAGTTTCTAAAAGTTTACCAAAGACAGATCAATGAAAAATAGGTTTCTAATTATGGCTAGGGGTCTGGGTTCAATTGCTATGATGATTATTATTATTTTATCATTTTTCCAGTAGTTTCTAGAAAAGGTTTTGAATGAAGTATTACACTAGCATAGAGGAAGGATCAGCTCTTATCTTAAAGAAAAGGGGTGGGATTGCCTCACTTTTGTTTGGACATCTACCACTGAGTAAATCACCCTGAAGTTCCAGTGATGATCAATGAAGAGATATAGACATTATGAGTATCTGATTTGTCTGAGTCACCTGAAGAAGGCAAATAATATCTTCAAAATGAATGCTGATTTTTGTTGTTTTTTTTTTCTCTTGAATCTCAAAGGAGCCTGTGATGACTGTCTTGAACATACAGTATGGGTTTAAATGCAGTGAGATGAATTCCAACTGTATACCAAACAGATAACACAAATAAATGCTGAGCTTGTGAAAGGATCAGTACTCCATCAGCTGTCAACCTCAAGCCAATATAGACTACTGTCACCTGTGAAATCTGTTAATTATTCCTCAGATTTCATGTCCTCTGGATGAATCTGATCTCAGGTGATGTGATACAGAGCCAGGCGGCAGATTATGTTACATATATATATATATACATACACATGTATATGGACATGTAAGTTGTGTGTATGTGTGTGTACCCAAGTATACTATAACAGTATATTATAATAAGTATTTAATATTATTATATTATGCATTATTTTTGTATATGTTTACATATTATATATATAATGTGTGTGCATGTATATGTATTATATTATGTGTGTGTATGTATTATATCACCACAAACTTACTCCTATTTCTGGACAAACAACTTTTAGACTGATATAAGTTTGATAAGTAAAACAAAACTGTATTTATGTAAAGAAACAAGAAAGACCGGTTTTCCGAAATTTCTGCAAATGCTATTAGGCTAACAAACCCTGTTCAGTACCAAAGATACTAAAGTGTAGCCTGAACAAAATGCATTGGAAAGCAGAAATTCCAAAGTTCATACCAGCAAAAGCAAAGAATCCCAGTAGGCTTCGAACCCTGCGCAGTCTTACAGGGTGAACACGTTTCCAAAAGCTACCACCTAGTTGATGCTATTATCAGAATTCCGGGGACATGTGTTAGTTATATTAATATTGTTAAATCAATCTGATGATAGCACTAGTACAGGCCATGCCCTGACTTTAAGAGATCATCAGGGATGACTCAAAAGAAATTAGTGCTTTTTATTACCTTTCTGAAGTTCCCAAATAAAATAAATGTTTATTGGATTTCCCCCCTCATTTTATGGCTCTTCACAAATGCTGTTACATTTTAATTAAAGTGAACTTGTTTTTGCATTTAGTGGTTATTCTAGCTGGATTTTTTTTTCATTATTCTTACAATTGAATAACGATGCTAATTGGGGATTAGTTTATAATAACAGCTGACAGGCCCTGAGGATCCATTCTGCAAACTAATAGTCTATGGATGCAGAACAATCCATAAGCCAGCGTCAGGGAACCAGTCTGTTACCAGAACTGCTCCTCTTCATTCACAACTACAGACTGCACACTACGATGAGTTTTGTTCTGGTGAGATATTCTTCTCACTTGCAACATGTGCATTAACTTTTTTCCTATGTTTCTTGTTCGCTTGGCCCAGAGAGTATAGGGAAAATTTGGCATTTACATAATATATTTACAAGACAAACATGGATAGCTCATGTTCTGAGCTGTCTGGAGATGAATCAGGTTTGGTACAGAAGCACAGTAGCTGACTGAATATTGGCAGCTTTCAAAATGTTAAGAAGAACACGGCACTATGCTAACACAGTTACACAAAGTCTGGATTAGAGCAAAGGGATTTGTCTCTTTAAGGCTGTTCACCTAGACTTTTATAACATCAGCAGGATGATGTTCAGTGGTGTCAGTCTATTCATTTTTAAAAATCCTTCAATAATTCAATATTGAGTGAATACTGCAAAAGTGAATCTTGTATCCTGTCAGAATGTGAAGTTACTAAAACTTAAACCACTGAAGATCAGACAAGTCAGAGTGGAGATGACCACATGACTCTCTTCTGACCCCAAAACATCAAAGACCTTTAGGTATTATATCAATTCACAATTTTAGTTGGTGCTGTACTAAATGGACGCATGTTGATCTCCAGATCTGCATAAACATAGGGGTACTATATGTCAATGTTCACTAACATGCCCTAGCTGGAGTAAAAAGTAAAATTTCAGAAAAACTTTAGCTGAAATTACATGATATTTATACCACAACCTTTCCTGAAGAAATGAAGAGGTACTATGTCTCCAGGAAACCTAACAAAATATAGGAATTTTGGTTACATTTGAGCAAAAAAACCCCACATTTAAACAGGACTATGTTTGTAGATTGAACTCCCTGATAGACTGGTGTATTGCAAGCTTATCTACAAACGTAGAATATAAACTGTCTGCTTGCATGTTGCGAGTTTGTGGGGGGTTATCTTCACTCTTACAAAAATGTAGCTTCAATGTGACAGAGGTCTTTGAAGTTTAAACAAGCACAGATGCTTTCCTCAGGCTTCAATCAAAAGCAGTGGCAACCAAACTCTTTCTACAGCGCAACCCATGGTTTAGCAGAGACATCTTCAAGCAGGGTAGGATTGGTCCCTAAACTTGTTCTAGCTTCCAAATTCTATCCCTAAAAAGTTCAAAAATTTCACAAATTACAAGCAAGTATCAGGATAAGATATAAACATTCTGTCTTGATAGCAGAAAATACACTGAGATAATATATTGAGAGGAGAAAGCAAGAAAGACAGAAGAAGAAATCTTTTGTTCTTTGACATTTTTCTTATGCTGATCATTTGAACAAGATATCTTTCAGTGATAATGAAACTGAATGAATTTGTATTTTATTAAGCTAGTAATGTGGAATTCGTTATGATAACTTTTAAGCAAGATTCAATGTCTGTGGTACAATGTAATGAGTTAATGGAATTCTTAACCCTGGGAAATTTGAAGACAGTGTATTTGGCAAGATCTTTTTTTTTAAATTAAAGTGATTTGCAGAAACCTTAGTTCATAACCTTATAAGGAAATACCAAGAAAAGGTAATGAACTAGATAAAAATACTTCTATATACGAGTCAGATAGACTCTTATTCTAAAATTGTCCCGTTTATTTCAGCTTCACTGGAACAGCATCTGAAACACAGTACAGAGCCTGTCTGATACAGCTTAAGGAAGGTAAATATGCTGAGGAAATATTGAAACTGATTCTGTAAAAAAGGAGTCAAATGGCTTAATCTGGGGGCGTACTACAGTCCTGTACTGCAGAAATTATTTTCCAAAAAGACCTAAGGGTACCTTTTCTGTGCCTTTGGAGGATGTCATTGCAGCAAACAATAACTATGTGAAACAAATAGAGGCAGTATTCATGTGGACTAAATAAGCTTCTCACGTGATCTGGAAACTCACATGAGTGGCACTAGAATCAGATACTCATAGAAAGCCCTGCTGGAAAGGACCTCCCAGATCCCCCAGCACAGCACCTGCCTTCTGGCAGGACCAGCTACATCGACACCACTGATAACATGCACTTGTCAAATTTTGGTTTACAAATCCCTAAGGATGGAGACAACACAACTTCTCAGGCATCTCTTTTGATGTTTAACTGTCTATTCTTATTCCAGCTAAGCAAAGATCACTGAGACCAGAAACATAAGACTGTCTAACTCAGAAGTGCATGAGTGCCTGTATACTGCTGAGCCGCTCACACTTCCACTTGCAGTGAAGACCCAGCCTAGAGAAAATGTTCACACTGTCTGTTGTTGGTCCTGAGCTTAGCGTCGGTGACTGCTGTGGCTTGGGTGGTGGAGAGGCTGGTGAGTCATTCAGGCTGCCTACGTTCCAGCGGAGCTGTGAGCTCTGTTTCTGCACCATGTTAAAGGATTGAAGAATTCACGGAAGCTAAATTTGGAAGTCATTACTGGAAGTCTCAATAGGGCCCTCAGTCAATGAAGCAACCCAGTCTTATGAACAGAAATGACTAAGGGCCATTAGCTTATGCGAGCCAAAGAAAGTCAACTTCTTAACCCCAGAGGCACAACAACTCTATACAGGTTTCAAAATTGGTTTGTCTGAAGTAAGTAATCAAGAAAAGCAAGAAGTGGTTTACTGAGGGGTTTAAAATAGAATAGGTTTGCCATCAACAATAGCTTAACTCTCTAGAGCACATTGTGCCCACATTGTACCTAAGACAAGCTTTGCATAACAGAGGAGAGTTCACTTCCCCGTGATTACAGTTATAGACTCCCCAGAGGGAAAAGCAAGAATCAGCAAAGGGAACAGCCTTCTCATCATCATTTATAAAGACTTTAGGGGTATGTGTGAAATGGTGAAATGCTACTTACCTCCATTGTATAACACTTTGAGGTACAGAGCTTTGATGAATACACCATTTAGGTGTTTGAGATTATTACTGGTTATAGGGTTTCCATTTAGTGACTTGCCCCATTTAAAATTCTTCATATTTTTCCATTACCATACTAACGGCAACATCAAATTTTTTTATGTCTAACTTCCCCTAATTACAGTAGCAAAAAGCCTTGAGTGCAAACATATTTAAAATCAAAGATCACTTTACAAGTAAATTTGAAAAGTACAATGCTGGTTCATCTATTTACATAGTAAATTTAAAATGAATATTTATGCAGACTAAATAAACTAATAAAATCACGGAAGTAAATCTGATTAAGTGGACTTGTCCAAGGAGAACGAGAGCTAAATACAGCAACCCTTGATCCTGGAGAGTAAATCTTCGCTTGTGTGATTAGTTGCTCTGCTGTCCTTGGGGAAAGGGTTTGTGGCATCAAACCCAGAAGCTGCTGCTTGATCCTGGAACTCAGGCACAAGATAAGTACTTCTGAAGCTCTATGAAAGACGTAGAAATGCATATGTAGGTATCTCTACAACCAGACAGGATCCAAAATTAAAATTATATATGTTATTCAGTGTCTGAATGAAAATCTCTGGTTATTTGAAAATGACATTACTTGGATCTGGCATAAACACGTTGATTTTCAACATGGAAAATCTATTCTTTTGCACTGTCCATTGATTTCTCATTCTATTTTCGTTTTGGATATATCAGCTGTACTGAAGAGAGTTGTTGAATGCACTCTCTTAATTGGGTGCTGGTGCTTGAGAGAGAAATGACTGTTGCAAGGAGTTCAGAAACATGTATCACATTCCCATTTTAAGTCAAAGACCTGGTGATGATCTGTGTGTGATTGTACTGTGTAGATCCATTTGGATTTTGCACAGGTAAAGTTAGCTGATCTAGGGTTAAGGAACATAAAGAAATCATGCAAGATTCCAGCCTGAGTTCCTTCTCCTGCTGTCAGGAAGAATCCATACTGCACTGTCCAGCGGTGGATGCTGATGATATAATGGCTCCAAAGGTCATTGAGCTGCTAGAATTTTTCCATTTAGACATCTATCCTAAAGTATTCCTCTAGGAACCCTCAAGAGTCAATGGAGAGAAAAAGCACCTTTAAGGTATGATACATTTTACCTCTCTCTCACTCTCGGATTAGGGTGGTGCGAAGTATATCTCTGCTGAGGCTAGGTAGACCCCTTAGAGTGAACCTAGCTGTTAGCTTCCACTGAATGTCAAATGTTTGATGTTTAAAATTAAGTGAGATTATTCTTTTCCTGGGTAGGGACGAAACTCAGTATCTTTATAAAGAAGTAATATAATATTCAGACTGGACAAAATTTTTGGAGGAGTATTTAAAATAACACCTTCCAGTCTCTCCTGGAAGAGATCAGGCATCGTGAGAAAACACACTAGAAACAAGTAAAAGATTGAAGTGGACAGTCATCTTTTCTATGTAATTTGTGGAGAATCCACAGCTAGTGCATGAATTATTCCTCCCACTTCTCTGAAATTCAGTAGTCAATTAACATGTAGGACGATTATGTATTCAAAATGAGCCTTCTTTCAAGTAAGTTTTTTTCCAGGAAGGGCAATTTTGCGACAGGTTTATTTACTAGTATTCACACACTTGAGGTCAAACTTGACTCTCTTGAAAAGAGAGAAGACACAAGTTTTCTGGCACTTTAATTCTCTTCCAGTGCCTCTGTAGATTTCAAGGGCTCTATGTTCGTTAATGTCATCCCTGTGTATGACAGGATACTTGACAGATATCCAATACAGACCTTCAGGTGCATTTCCAATTATACATATAGAGTTGGCTGCAACCACTTACTTTAGCAAACCAGACAGCAGGAATTTAACCTAAAGTAGTTGTCTGATCTTTTTCTTTAGACACAAGTCCTCTACAGGCATCTTCAGAGCATGTTTCATGGTATATTAAGGAGCTAAGCCAGGTTCAAATGGCTTTTTGGAGGCTGGTCCTACTTACTTTCTCTTTCATTTACTCTATAAGTAGCCTTAAAAATTAACATAAATTTGTATATTCGGTGCCTTTGAAGTAAGACAAAAACACTGTAAACTTTCATGTCTTTAAAGAAAAGTTACTTCACATCTTCCAAAACTAGCAATTTAGTTAAAATATGGTGCCTATGAGGTCTTCTAGGATAGCCTTTGTATTGACTGTGAAAGCAGGAGCAATACTAGAACTTCCTGGAAGTCCATCAGCACAAGTTACCTATTTTAAACTTGACAGAGTGAGTTTCTTCTATTTAGTGACTTGTAGAAGGAGATTTTGAAAGTCTTATCAGATGTCCTAAAACTGAGTAAGCTTTCTCAGGAACCCACAGGCTTAACTCTTCTCCATACGCAGGGTACATCCACTTTAATTAAACCTGTTTCACCGAATAAGCTTAAAACAAAGAGTTTGTATTGTAACCTATAGCAACTTTGAAGGTGGCCCAGCTTTGAGCAGGGTTTGGACCAAGTGACCTCCAGATGTCTCTTTCATCTTGACTTTGTCTGTGATTTCATAATTTAGACCTTGAAAAAAATGAGTTTAACCAAATTGATTTGCTTATGATAGTGTAAGAAACATTTGCCTTAACCCAAAGGAAGCTAGAACTTCCTCACACTGTGTTCATATAGGCATCTCTTTTTCTGAAGAAGAAAGGAAAGGAAATAAGCAATGTGCAACCCCAGGAAGTCCAGTTTAATTCTTTGCTTCCCTTTTCACTTCTTGGGTGACCTTAAATACCTTTCTCTGTGCTTCAGACTCCCAAAAATAAAAGAGTAAAAATTATCATCTTATCTCAGTGTTGATGTAAGGGGGAAAATCATAAAAGCTTCTCAGATACCATAGTTGTGGAAACCGTGTATTTATGCCATAGATAAAAGCAAAGATACATTGCTGTATCTCTCTGTATAAACACATACCTTTAATTCTAGTGCTGTAAACTTTTGTCCATGGTTTAAAGCTGGAAAGGGATTGCTTCCCCACAGGGCAGATAAAGGCAACAGCAGAACTTTGGAATGAAATGTTCCATGCTGGAGAATACAACATGACTTGCTGCAAATTATGCAGACCTGTGAAACAACAGGTTTATGGAAGTGGAAAGAGATGACTCCAACTGGCTCCACATTGTGCCCAAATTGCTATGAGGTTCTAACCTGGCACACTGGAATGAATAGCTCTCAGAGTACAATATTTATTTTTGACATAGCTCTGCCTCGCAAAATTTTAAAGGATAATATGAAAGTCTGAGACAGATCACATTCTACACACAGAAAAAGGGCTGACTCAGACTGGCTAAGAAATAACTTTGCTCTAAGAAATCAGATCAGCTAAAAAACATGGGTTTGAATAACTTAGCATGGGTTAGAATCTTAGCACCTCTGGTTTCAAAGTACAAGTCACCTAAAAGATTTATTGCTGTGGTAAATACAGTTTTTTACTAGACAGCCAATAATTTGCAACCTGCAGATTCAACTGGAAGAGAACATGAAGCAAAGTACTGCCATAAAACCACAGACTAGATAAAGTTCCATATGTGTACAAAAGCATCTGAATGACAGATGCAAAACAGCCTTAAAAAAGTCATGTGAGTCTATTTCCACCTAAGACCATGCTACCCGCATCAGGAGATCCCTATGCAGGCATGACAGTTTCTGTTTCAAATCAATTTTTCACTTTAAATGGTGCTGAGACCACAGCTCTCATTACCATTGGTAGGAGGTGTTGGTGCTATGCATCTCTGAAAATGAGGCCACTTATTTTAGGCACCTAAATATGTTGGCTCAGGCTTCCCTGAGATGCAAAACAGCCACATACCTGTCTTAGCTGGTCAATTATGATGAGATATCGGCTTGAAGTAAAAGCAGCACTTCTGAAATTAACCTGCCGTAATTTTTTTTCCACTGTGTTATAAAATACTTGCTAGGTATGGTGGATTTATCACTGAAATGTCTAGAGATGGGGAAATGATCCAAAGGTCTTAAAGCTTTGGACTGAGATAAGTAGCCTGTCATAACAGATTTAGCAAGTGATCATGCAAACCGTAGGAAAAACACTTAGTCTTTCTGCAGAGAAAGCATGTCCTATTTACAGGAATGTTGTGTTGCTTGCTTTTGGTGGAATTCAGAAGATTCAATGCCGTTGGGGTCCATTAAAAAAGACCTTTAAGCATAGCTGCATTGCCAGCTCTCACTGCTTTACTAACATTGTAAGAATATTTTTTGCATTCTAGAAATACCTGGGTTTGTTTTAGTACCAGGAAATTTTTCTTTTGCAGGAAAAATACAAACTTCTAGCCAGCACTGCTGCAGAAGAAAACTTCAAACAGTGGCCTAAGGCAAATGTAATTGATCTAACAGATGTATGCATATACATATACATATATTTATGCATACACAGAGAGAATCATGGAATCATAGAATCGTAGAAACATAGAATAGTTTGTGTTGGAAGGGACCCTTAAAGATCATCTAATCCAACCCTCTGCAGTGAGCAAGGACCTCTTCAACTAGATCAGGTTATATATACACACATATACTAATGGTATCAGGAGAAACACGATTCAGGATTGAAGTACAATTAAGAAGTTTGGTTAAAGAGGATTGTTTCACTGAATCCAGACCAAAGAGCCACAAATTGTAGATCCATCTACCAGCTTAGACATTTGAACTTCTACTTCATTAGACAACAAAAACAGGGTGGTTTTTTAAGTCTGGATTTTTTTTGTGGATGGGGAGGGAGTGATGGGGAGAGGTTGTAACATTTCTGTCTTGTAATGAGCACAAAAGATTTTTTAGAGAAGGTAGATGTGGAGGTGTTCTTCTGGGAACATTTTTTCTCATATTTTTCTTGAAAGCAAGGCCATGGCTTAGTAGGAAAGACTGCATCTGATTTGGCCATGATATAGGCATCCATAGTAGGAAGTATGTTTCACTAGAAATAGACATGAATGAATGAAGTTGCATTTTGTGTTTAAGAAGATATAATTGTTTTTGTCCTGAGATGCATGAAATCTGGCTACTAAACCTATAATTACATCTCGCCCTATTACACAGTTATAATTATTGAAGGACTTTGCCATATGTCTTTTTTATGTCAGAAATATGAAAACCTTGGCATAAAAAATATTATATATAGGATCTTTAAATTATTTAAAGGCTTCTCATCATAGGTGCCTCTGGTATTTTGTTGTACACAAAAAGCACAGTTCAGCGCTATCAACTCTACTACCCACTGATAGAATCCCAAGCCAGTTATTTCAGCTACCAATATGTTGTGTATTGTTTCTATGGAAACTTCTCAACAGAACTCTCATTGTGGGATCATCAAACATATTGTTTAAATAATGCTTGTATAATATGAAGCTATCAAGTAACAATGAAGCAATAAAAAGATTCTTCTTATAAGTCACGCTAAGGAAAGCAGAAATCTAATGGCAGGCTGCTGTTTGCACCATAACACTTGCATAATTTTTGGTTTGCAAAGTGTTGTAATGTAGGTTTAGGATGACAATTCAGCTGATTTTCTAAGAGAACAAGCAGACAGGAATAAAAGAAGGATCACTTCAGAATAGCTTTCTTCTCATTAAGGGGTTTTGTCTTTACGAAGCTAAAGAGCATCCTGTTATTCTTATAGGTACCAAATAGCTAGAGCAAGGCTCTACATAAAGATAGCTCCTAAACTAGCACAGAAGTCCAGACGGTTACTAGACAGGCTCTTACATATCAAAAGAACACCTAAAATTCCTAGGTAAAACTGGAGTCAATATCTCGGACAGCAGTCTTTCCCTAAAAGACACCACTTGAGAAGCAGAGCGTTTTCAAAGACATTCTTCCCTTCTACAATGCTAACAAATGCCTCTGGTCCACCAGGGCGTGGGACAGCTCCATCAGTGATAGCTGAATTATCCATGGATCACTTGTCCCTTGCATTGTTATACACCCTTCTCCACAAGGTCAATGTCAGGGACACTCTAAACTGACATTTTAGACCTTTGTATGTTTTCCTTTTTGTAGTCAAGACCTTGCTTTTCTTGTTCAGAGGGTTTTTCTCTTGTTTAAAGTCAGTGCAAGTGAAGGAGGCAGCCTGCTTTTAAGGGGAACATCAAATTTAAAATAAAGCACTGCTGCAAATCAACGATGGTAGTGATTGTAATTCAAGACAAGGTTGGGCAATTAAGGAAGGAACAAGTTTCCAGCAGTGCTGTAAATATCATCTTAGGTGGTTGATATCAACATGCACCAGGTATCAAGGGATGGTTTCCCAGCGGACAGTCTTGACTATATCTCTGGAAAGAAACAGGCATTCGTCTTATAACTTACACGAGAAGAAATTAATCTTTTTCATCACACCCATGATATCACCAGCAGGAGCTAAACATTTCCATACTTAGAAATCTCTTCACTGGAAAGATTAAGGGTAGCTATTTTTTTTTTCTGTGATCGCTGAAGTGTCCACAAAAACTGAAGTATATACAGGATATTTGGTCGTTGGTCATTGCGTTACCAAAATGTCTTCAGTTTTGAAGATCAGAATAAGAAAGTAAATACAAACAGAGCTTTGAGCTGGTCTATGTAAGACTGTAGCATCAAAATATCAGGAAAAGTACAGTCTCCAGCAAATTAGCAGAAATTCATGGGAAAAGTAGCAGGAAAGAATGGGAAAAATCAAGTACTCCTGTGGCTAGGGCATGTAGAAGTCATGTGATATTCTACATTCACAGAGAGAGAGGAGGCATACTCCAGCTCTTAGGCTACTTTTTCTTAATAAGGAATCGATTCTGCTGTGTCCTCTAATGAGATGACACTGAATCATTTGTATCTGTGAAACTGCATAGGCTACAGCAAATCCTTTTGAAACTGTAGGAAACCTTACTGAATATGTATTTCTTAATTTGTTTTAAATTTGATTATTTTCCATATTCTTACAATGTGTTGTTGTGCTAATGTGCAATACGGATTTTTTAATTGCATTATATTTGTACTTGATTTTATTAAACTTTTAATAGCTTTGCTATTCAAGACATTGGAGACTATTTCTGGGTTTCTAAATGATGATATTAGAAGGTAATCTAATATTAAAGAGTGGCAGGATAGGCCATAAATTAGCTAAGAAGCCGGATGGGCAGCTGCAATAGATTCTTAAGGGTTTGTCATTAGTATGCAGTTCCGTAAACTGTCTCATGTCAGTCACTGGAAAAGACCAAGCAGGTTTTCACTTCTAAGTATCGTAGTAAAGGAAATTTGCATATTTGGGTGATGAGATTCTCTTCTTCTTCTTTACCTTTTGTGTTATCTAGAAAGGTCTTTTTGATTTTACATCTGTCTCAACTATGAAAGTATATGAATGAGAAACGATGTAACTATTATTTCTTTTTTTTTTTTTAATTTGGAAAGAAAATACCTATCTCTTTGGGTTTAGGTTAAATGAAAGTATCTAAAATATACATCTAGAATTACAAGAGGATTTGACAATGTCATATAACTAAAAAGAAAGATATCTTTCCAGCTCTGTCACCCAATATTTTTTATGCTCAGTAAACTGATGAGATCCTTATTCACTTTGAGGGTGGGAGACTAGTATCAGAGGGTAACAACTCGTGCTATTTTCATATCCTTCTGCAACTTTCTGATCAGAGGATCTCCTGAAAGTCTTATGAAGGAATGATCTTATTTCTTTGACACCCCTGTCTGCCAACCTGCTTTTTTTGAGATAAAGGGAAAGAGTATTTACATCTCTACCATTTATTGTCCTCCCCCTCTGCTCTGCCCTAGTGAGGCCATATCTAGAGTACTCATCCAGTTCTGGGCTCCCCAGTTCAAGAAATGCAAGGAACTACTGGAGAGAGTCCAGCGGAGGGCTACAAGGATGATGAGGGGACTGGAGCATCTCTCCTACGAGGAGAGGCTGAGGGAGCTGGGCTTGTTCAGCCTGGAGAAGGCTGAGAGGGGACCTTATAAATGCTTCTAAATATCTCAAGGGTGGGTGTCCAGAGGATGGGTCCAGACTCTTCTCAGTGGTGTCCAGTGACAGGACAAGGGGCAATGGGCACAAACTGAAGCAGAGGAAGTTCCGTCTGAACATGAGAAAGAACTTCTTCCCTCTGAGGGTGACAGAGCAGTGGAACAGATTGCCCAGAGGGGTTGTGGAGCCTCCTTCTCTGGAGATATTCAAAACCCACCTGGACGCAGTCCTGTGCAGCCTGCTGTAGGTGACCCTGCTTTGGCAGGGGAGTTGGACTGGGTGATCCACAGAAGTCCCTTCCAGCTCCTGTGATTCTGTGATTTTGTGTGATTCTGTGATTCTATGATTTAAAATTGTGGCCTCTAAGTGGATCTTATTTTCAGCTATTAATTTTATGACTACTATGGGTAGATAGATTTACATTCTTGTTTAGATATTCAGCTACAATATTACCTAAACTATCATAGCGAACGGGGAACAATGATTAAGCATAACCATATGCTTTCTTCTCAATGAATACAAACAATTATTGGACTGGTTTGTTGTGAGAAACAAGAAAAAGCAAAGGATAGGGTATTTTTATTATTAGCATGAACTTAATCACTTTTTTTGGCCTTTATTTTTGGCACATAACAAGCCTGAACAACAGAAATACTAGACTGACTTCACCGAAGTTGTTGTAGAAAAGCTTACTCTCACAGGGTTGGTTTCTTTTTTTGTTGAGTTTTGTTTTTGTTTTTGTTTTGGTTTGATTTTTTGCCATTGGTCTTGCTTTAGGGTCTGTTTTCCTAATTCTTTCAAACCAGAGTTAGTTAATTTCCTAGGATCACCCATTGTTCTTAGTTAAGAAGGCACGGTGTGGACATGTGAACAAACTTTGTAGTAGAGGTAGCTATACCCTGTCTTGGTAAGGTGCCTTAATAGTTGTAACTGGTGTTTGTGGAGTTCCACTCTGAGGATTACCTCTGAAAATTCCAGTTCTCACTTCATATGAGCCTGAACAGAGTATTTTGCTTCTTTCTGTTGGACTGAAATGGATTAAATGTCAACCTGGCCCTTTCTCTCCAGATCATTTTGACACCCTTGTGGCCATTCATTCAGTTTCTCTCCTAGACTTGTATCCAGTTATGAAATATCATGTTAATAGCTGCAAAATTAACATTGATAATTCATAGGAATGAAGAAATTGAGCTGCATTCACTACTCCGCTTTCTGGCAATAACACAATATCAGCTCGAGCTCACAAAACTGGGCAAAAGATGGAACATCGTCCAGCCAGGATCAGATCTGAGCTATCCTCTCTAATGAGCACACTGAAAGCTCTTCTGGTACATATGTTTCATACATCAGTGTCTTCTCATTTTTCAACATTATAGGACAATCCTTGGATGCACCGCAATGTACTTTTGAGGCTTACACTGGGACGAGATGATTAATTACACAGCGATGGCAGATTTTCTGCTATAGTAGGTGGCCTTACTAGAAAGGCTTTTAAGCAACTACCTTGGATAAATGTCTCTATTTTGTAGATATTTAAAGTGAGGTAAGAGACCTCTGTGCCTGCATCAGAGGCTGTGGTTTAACCTCATGTGTTGGCTGCCAGAAAGCAATTTCAAAAATGAATGCTGTTCACTGGAACGAGTGATTTCCCCCTAACAAACCGCAGGAAGAATGCAAACAACAAACAGGGTATCCACAGCAACTTCATTAGCTACAAACAATTCCTTTGTAAGCCTTCATTTTTAATTGCTTTTGTGTCTCTAGCTCCTCCTCCCTCTCCCTCCCTCAGCCTCTAGTTAAAGAAATATAAATGAGAGGCTAGACTCTTTTTATGTTTCTGTTTAAAGACAGTCAATAATAGACCCTCCCCCTTCCTTACCAACTCTGGGATGCAAATTCTTTTGCAAGAACAATGACTCAGAGTTACCTCTGAGAGATGTGGACTTTGTGATTGCCAGAAGGTGATTATTATGGTAAGTAAAAAGCTTGTTTAGTTGTTTTTATTTTTCTGTTCTCATCAACAGATAAATAATAATAAAAAAAACCTGTTGATCTGGGGGCTTACTGAATGTTATTTGAAATTACGCAACCAAAGCAAAATCTACAGCCTAATTTTAATGAGAACTCCAATCCAACAGAATCAAGGGTGGAAATTCTTAGCCAAGTATCCATTTGCCATTCTCCAGGAAACATGAGCATTCATGCCCATGGATGACACCTTATCAGGATGTTCAGGCAAAAGCTAGGCCTTAAATAATCTACTCATATCCAACAAAAGCACAAAATCATTGAAAATTAAATGATTAACCATTTCAAAAAAAGGAGATTTTTCCAGAAAAAGAGTTTGTAAATAAAAATTCAGTGTGTGGAAGAGATTTTTCTGACAGTACAGGAAGGCAGTAATAATATCATAAAATGGGTTAATGGAGAGCCTTGCAAGGACACAGTCCAAGAACTGTCCTTATAAAGTATCTGAACACAGATACGAAATGGGTCTTAACACAGGAAACCCACTGATGCTTGTGAGCAGTCTGTCTGGGTAAGTCTGGCAGTATGTTGAGTTAGTGGGTGCTAGGTAGGCATTTCAGAAGACCCCTTCTAAGCACAATCAAGGCTGTCATGGCCTCTTTCCCAGCATACCAAGAAAACGAAGGACTTTGCAGAGTAAGAGACTCCTCTGATGATGTCACCTCATCCACTGTCTTTTCTTATAACAACTGATGTGCTCAACAAAACAGCTCATGAATGTTGATAACGGAACTGACATTACCTTAGGGGTCATCTCATAAGCACAAATCCATGCTAACCTTCGGTATCCATGCTCTAAATTCCCATAGTTTTGCAGAGCAGCTGTCACCCTTTCATGATACACCCTGCTGAAATCAACACTACCTACAGGGCTATGGCTTTCAACATGTTTTGTAGACAAAAACGAAACCAAGCAGCATGGTTTAGACCGTCAGCAGGTCTAAACTGACATACCTCCTGATTCCTGTGGCCAAACAATTCACTGTTATCAGTGGTGATTTTTAACAGACAATCCCCTAAACTGCAATCTGTACTAGAAGTAGAGGCTTTTTAATCCTTCATAACTTGGCATGGAATAACACCTCTTTTGCAACAGTAGGCTCGGTATCTGTCTATCAAGTTAATGCCTGGAATAATAATGCTTGATGAAGTATCTTCTCACATCAAGAGCAGGCACTTACCTGCATAAATCTGTCATGTAGAGATAAGAAATAGAAATATACCCACATGGGCTTTCCTTGTGAAAGGTCAGCTTTTGAAAGGATTTCCTTAGTCCCCTGGAGCCTCAGCAAAAGATAACATTTCAGAACTTTGTCTTCTGCTTTCTACTCTATTTAATTAAAATGTGCTGCTCACTTTGATGAAAATATGTTTCCCTCATGATTAAAAAGCTCTTCTGATTAAATCATTTTGCCTAGACAAGTGGCCTGTAATAATAATAAATTAGAATATTTTTGAAACAACTTTCTCATGTTAATAAAATGTAATTCAATTCTACATGGTAGTTGACTGGTACCCAGAATACCTCACCCATCACTTGAATGTATTACTGTCACTGGTCAGTCTAGAACTCATTCAAGGCGGATAGCAAGCTTATTCTGTAGAGAAAGTAAGTGGGAAAATATCAGTCCGAATGAATGCTAAGAGACCCCAGGTCTCTCGGCTAATCTTGTAATCTGAAATGCAGGAAAGTGCAGTATAAATGAAGCTGAACTAGTTTGATAGAAATCATCTCAACTTCAGATGCTCAATAGTAGCATAAATAGAGGATTAATCCTGAAACAATAAATCTTATTGCAGGATTTCTGACCATGTCAGGTCCCTGATATAATTTTCTCATTTGTGTTGAGCTGAGATGACAATGAGCTGAGCAAGCTTAGGTCTCTTTATTCAGCTGTGATAGACATGTTCCAAGGTAGAAAGAACATCTTTGATCTGCATAATGATACATGAGAAGCTTGTAGAAAAAACAGAAATAAAACATGTTTTCCTCTAGTTTCATTAGACTCTTCTTTCTTCTTTATTACTTATTAGGAAGAAAGGAGAATATTTACACAATAAAAATGTAAGCATGCTCAATCTACACTAGACTAGAGACACTGATGGTCTGGCATCTGGGCTGCTTGTATCACAATGGTCCTCAGGGTTGGATATATTTCCTTTCTTACCAAAATTAGGATCAAAATGATTTCACAGTAAAGAGAAATTACACCTCCTTCCTTCTTCTGTAGTATCAGAAAAGAGGCTGTAGTACTTGCCAGAAAAAAATATCACTCGGGTGACTAAATATTCAAGTCTTTGGCCTCAAAACTTCTTGTTTATTTTTGCACTAAACTTCATATTCTGAAAGTTTATAAAAAGAGTCATTGACATTTCTGAAAATAACCACAAAATATTATTTTTTTTTTCTGGTCAGTGAAAAGACTGTGGTAAGGATCTCATTTGCTATATTAAACTCATAGTCTCAGGCTTAGAGATCTCGGCTCATCTGGAAATTAATGCCTTCCCTAAGCTTGTTTGATCCTGGTGTTTTCGAAAAAAAAGGCCACAATATGTATGAGTGACAGGCTTTTATCCCCATGAGGCTTACCTGAAGTCACCATGCTGTGACCTGTGCTGGATAAGAGTTAGGTCCTTCGGAGGTAACAGATAACGAAATACTGGACAGCTGCACCAGCTGATTTCCCTGTTCTTCAGCCCCAGTTAAAGGTCAGATGACAAGTCTCAGGTGACCAAAGAGAACAAAACTGAATCCTCATTTTCCCTGATCACTCCAAATGTGAAAGGAAATAAGGTAAATATTTGGGTGCAGTAATTATCTAACTTGCTAGCGGTTATAATTCTCTTTTTTTCTTCATATTTAGACTTACCAAGTAATTGCAGAATCTGCACTTCACACATATATTTTTGATATCTAAATGCAACTGAATACTATCTGAAAATACTCCCTGAGTAACAGCATATTTGTAAAATTTCTTTTAGGCATTGATGGCACAGAAAAAGCAGATGGGACTGCAGCAAAATCCTCAGGTTACAAATAAAAGTGATACGAATCAGAAAGATTCTTTTAGCTGAAAAAAACATGACCAAAGGAGTTTTCAATTACAGGTATTTCCCAGGAAAAGGATTATTTAGAAATCTAAGTCTCTCTGAATTGGTTGTGAAAACTCAGTCTTAAACATGATACTGAGCTACCTGTGTCCCATGCCAAAACTGGTAAAAACAGAAATCTCAGCACTTTTGCAGCTCTGCTCCATGTGGAGTAGCAGGGGATCAGAGATGTCAAAGCAACTGAGGTACTCTCTTGAGACTGAGGGGAGGCAAGTTTTCATCCTGGATCTGCTGCTAATCCACTTTGAGCAAGTTATACCCCCCTTTTCTGGTTATTTAAATGACAGGTTCCCCAGCGACTGGCTGAGATTGTCACAGCACAAGGGATCTGAATACACTTCCCAGGACACTGAAGCTCCTAAGGGAACCTGACACAGTTATCTACCCTCGATCTGTCAGAGAGGGCCTCTGGACTGTACAGAAGTGCAGACTCAGAAGTTTGTGCAGGATCTGTGTGCTGCTGCTTATGTGATCCTTGTTTTACGTGTACCATATCTTTGTACTGCTAGAAGCAGGCTGTCTGCATGTGCAGCTGACATTTTCCTTCTCTTTACTGATTTCAACACATGCTATCATATACAGGGAGGCATAATATTTTTTTCCCTATATGTCTCTTCTATATTGAGAGGGATATGCTGGTCGTTAAATAGAATGAAACAGACAAATAATCTTAAAGTTGATTGCACATTTTTAGAAATCTAGTTGATTTTTAATATGCAATTAACAAAGTATTTGTTTTATGAGACATATATATATATATTGTTGTAAGCCATGCAGATCTGATACCATCTTATATTAGCAAGGGTTAAAATGTGCACTGCCAAAGAGGTAGGACTATTCTTTTCTTTCAGACTCCTGATAAATGTATAGTTTATTAAATTTACTTATTTTCTTTCCCTATGCAAATGCACAGCTTACCTGTTAAGTAACTGTGTTCGCACTGAAGTTCTCTGACTTCAGTACATGGACATCCCTTCTCTAGTCCTTTCCTTGTCTGTTTGTCACAGCAGAGAACTAAAAATATCATCATCACCTGTGGGAGCAAAAATAAATTTTAAGAAAAGTCTAGATTCCCATCTACACTATGAAAAACATGGAGCTTGAAAAAAAGCATTACAGCTTGCAGAATGTTCTGATACAACAAGAGTATCACCCACATAAATACTCAAGTTAGAGGAATGTTTTAGACTTCTCTTGGATACTTTGAAACAGCAAAGACTCACTTAAGACAAAGAAGAACTTCACTTTCAGATGAGTATGTAATTTCCATGAGAACTGCACCAGCTTAATTTTCCTGCTTGGTTTATCATGCATTACAGGCACAAATTCTATCTTCCATATTTGTAACAACACATAGTATGCCTGTTAACAAAAAAGCTATTTAAAAATCCCTAGGTATTCTTTTTTCATTTTCTCATTCCTTTCACTGAGGAACTTACTCAAGAGGTTTTCATGGTGAAAGTTCTTTACAAAAATGCACTTAATTCAATATATGATGAGATAGAAAATCTTTTTTGTTTCAGTAGTTTCCCAAGGCAGTGAAACAGAATATGCTTCCAACTATGTTAATGGTTAATAACATAGAATTCTACTTCAGGAAATCATCAGTAAGAGGGAAAAATCAGGAGAGAAAGAAAACTAACCTGCAAAGATCCCTTCCTTCCATCTCTGCCTTCTTGAAGAGTAAGATTCCCCTTTTTACTGATGTTCAAAGTGATCTGTTAGCTTGTCCAAAATAAAGGAAAGCATTGACAACTAAAGAAAATTTAGAAATCATCTAGTATCCCTTACTGGAACACGATGATTCTGAGTACGTAAGAAACCTATAAACAGCAAGGGATGTAGAAGACTTGCGACATTAGCCTGTCAAATATTTCAGTATTAAAGTACTCATTAGAGACCGATCAATAATGGAGTCCTCCCTCTGTGGAGCTGTTTCTAATTTTCTGAATAACTTATTTATCTATGGAAGCATTTGCAAATCCTGTACATTTTATAAGCTTGCAATATAATGAGCTCGAATGAAGAAAAAAAGCCACGCTTCTGCAGCGGCAGCACCCAGGGGTTTGGAGAGCAGTGTTGGTGTCAGGCTGTTTGCAAGTAAACCCACAGGGGCCAACTGTAATCCTTCAGTTTTTTCACTTAAATAATTCTGCTTTCCTACAAAACTGGTTTTTGCTGCACCATTTCTTGATAACGAGGAAGGTTTTAGCCATATAAAAACTGCAAAAAATATTTGTATCACTGTTTTTATTTATAAAATGTCACTATCATCTAATACAGGTGGTTATAACTGCATGTATCTTCGTAGAGTGAAAAAAACTCTAACAGACATATAGTAGTTTGCAGGCATCCTGTATACTGAAGCTTTTTTGCAAAACATATTTGGTTGATATATGCAAAAAATAATTAAATGTCTGTATACCATGCCCAGAATTAAAAACAGGTTAGAAGCAGGACCGTTATTCACAGAAAGTCAAGAGATTGCTTGAAGATCACAGAATCACAGAATCACAGAATGGTGGGGATTGGAAAGGACCTCTGTAGGTTATCTAGTCCAACCCCCGTGCCGAAGCAGGGTCGCCTAGAGCAGGCTGCACAGGACTGCATCCAGGTGGGTTTTGAATATCTCCAGAGAAGGAGACTCCACTACCTCCTTGGGCAGCCTGTTCCAGTACTCCATCACCCTCAGAGGGAAGAAGTTCTTCCTCGTGTTCAGACGGAACTTCCTGTGCTTCAGTTTGTGCCCATTGCCCCTTGTCCTGTCACTGGGCACCACTGAAAAGAGCTTGTCCCCATCCTCCTGACACCCACCCTTCAGATATTTGTA
>Ga0065711_1004219_pt1 | contig 24526 bp, 13 predicted proteins | sample Hoacrofraction12_FD_59098 | JGI IMG/M metagenome (GOLD analysis project Ga0065711, IMG submission 59098) | Hoatzin crop microbial communities from Cojedes, Venezuela - Epithelial fraction 12 v2 (version 2) | ecosystem: Host-associated > Birds > Digestive system > Esophagus > Crop | place...
TTCCCTTTTTTTTTTTTTTTTTTTAAGCCTTCTAAATAGAAAAGTCCTATAACTTTGTTCTTTATAGAAGTGAAAAATATTGCCTGTGGAGCTGCTGGTGTTTCGTTAATCAATTGAGTACAGTACCTTGTTTCAAAGACTGTTCTTGCAAATGATTTTTCTCTACTTCTGTCAGCCTGTCCTCACACTTGGGGGAACCTTACTGAGCCATGTCATTTGAAAGTCAGAAAAACTGTAAGTGTGGATTGTTGATGTTTTTTAATGCTGAATATAGTAGTAGATATAGTAGCAAACACATCTCTGGCATCATTGCTTTATTCCATAAATGCTGTAGTTCATTTTTGTTTAGCCTACTAACATGCTGCTAGTGAATGGAAATAAGTAGACTCTTTCTCTTAAATCCAGTTTTTAAGACTATGTAAAGAAACTGAGAAGGTGTGGGACAGAAGAGATCTTAAGGGACTCTTAAGGAGGAAATTGTTGAATGTGAATGTGCTGGCACTGGGAATAATACTCAGGGTTCTTATCTGTGCCCTGGAAACTAGTGATTGATCTGAGGGGAGACTTCCATTAGTTTTACTAGACTTTGGATCAAGTCAGATATGGTTGATGTTGCTTTGGCATAAGTGCTCTGAAAAAGAGGATAATTTCAAGGACTTATGTGGCCTGGATCATCGGTGTGCCTAAGCATCATCAGTGTGCAAATATATTCTAGCTATAAAAAAGATCACTTAGGTCATCTAATTCTCATACCTTGTAGCATTCCTGTCTTTTGTAAAATTGTACCAACAACATTAAAACCTTGTTCCATGATGACAGAGATATTTTGAAGCGTCTGTTGTTGATTTAGGGAATAGGTAAGTAAAATGGAACAGCAAAGAGGAAAAGGAAGGACACAAACCGATGTCATTCAATGAAGTTTTCAAAGTCTCAGAGGAAGAACATGATAGTACAACTTTTTGTTTTGCTGTAGGCCCTGACTTGCTGGGATGAAACGTATACTAGCAAGAAATATTTTCTACAGGAAATGAATGTTCACATGAATATAAAAAATTAATGACTATATTAAATAATATTTTCAGTATGTCATCTATAACTCATTTTAAGATATTCTGCCTTTGTTTATTTTTCCGTTGTCAGATCTTACAATATTTTACCCTTTTATATCCATTTAGTCTTTATTTTTTTCTCTATGTAGAAGGTATCATGAAAACCCTCACTTCGATTTTGCTGCAGTGTAAAATTGAATCGCCTATATTGTGTATATACTGTTATCCCCTAACAAACACTATGATAGATGTCAAGATACTTATTACTCTTGCTTCATGATCTTATAAATCTGATCTTTTTTTATTATGAGGAAAAATTTCATTGTTTGTCTGATCCAAAACCCATTATAGCTTCTGGACAGATTCCCATTGATTTCCATAAATTTTGGAACAGTCCTTAGGAGCTTTCAGTTTAAAAAGCAGCTTGTGACAGTGTAGAAAAAGGAAGATCCTAGGGACCTTGGCAGCTTTCTCCCCATATTCCCTCAGGGTGTCTCTCCCTGTCTAGAGTCAAGTCACAGCCTCCTTTGCTGCTCTGCCATCCAGAAGTACTTCCCTATAGCTCTCTGCCTCATTGGTTCTCCATCTGTTTTAATCTGAACATCTTACTGGTGACCTGTGTTCACATCTGGTGTAAATATGCTACTATTCAAAGTGGTTTTACTCTGTCAGTTACTATTTCACGGAATGATTTATTAGAACAGGAGCTGTGTGCTCTGTGCTGTAGAAAAGGGAGAAGATCTAGAAATGGCCTCAAGGATTTCTTATGTCTTGCTTGACTGAGATTGGGAAACGTGAGGCTATGTGCTGCCAAGAGACATAACTGGTAATCTGTCTCCCCAAATTATGGAATAAATAAAGGAGATGGGGATCAGGCTGGTAGAGAAGCAGCTGTTATCCACATTTCCTCAAGGTTGTGAAGGACCTGAGCCAAACCTCACGGATGTCAGTCAGAATTCTGCCGGCCACTCTGAAAGACATCTGATAACACAAAGGAGTCTGCTGGAAACTTTACCCACTTTTCTAAGAGTGCAGTGCCTTAAGTACAAGGCAATCCTTCTAGCCTTTTGCAGTTAGGAAAACAATATGCTTTGTATAGATGGAGCACCACTTTGCTGTCTAATAACAATTTATATTCGAAGGTTGTACAGATTTTTCTCTTACTTCGACACTAGATTAACACAGGAAGGAATTGCAAGAGAATAGATGTTCGAAAAGGAATTTGAATACAGACTAAGCAGTTAATTTGCTCACATTAGTTAGTATGTTTAACAAAGGAGGATGCAGTCTGCAGTCAAGTCTCTGGAAGAACATCTGGATTTCAGTTTAGCATCACTGCACAGCTTTGCATTTTTACCTGCTTTGCTTTTGTGCTATAGCCTTTTTTCCCAAAATATGAGGCAAAGAAAATAGCATATGGATGAGAAGTAGACATACATAGCCATTCAGATATGCTATTACATGAATTGGTAGAGAAGAAAAAGATGCATCATTATGCTTTGATAACAAGCAAATCAGAAGCAATTACTTTTTTCTTTCAGAGAAAAGGGGATCACTTACAGTACTTCAAAATAAGAAGTTTTTTCTAATGGCCTAGAGAATAATAATCTGTCTGTATATAAGTTGAGACTACCATTTCTTTCCATCTCCCTGAGTGTGAGCCATTCGTGGTGTATGAATGCATCGCTGCACTTAAGAAATAGATTGCTGCTGTTGAATTGGATAAACTGCAGTGATGCCCCTTCTTCAATATCATTGACTCCTGATCCAGTTAGATCAGATTTTGATCTTTATAACACATCCTCTGTTCTGAAGGAGGGAATGAGTAGAACAGGTTGTTTTCCACAAGATTTTGGCAGCTAGAAAATGCGTTTGTGAGGCTGTTATGTAGTGATTGCTCATATGTCTGAGTAATTGTATGTATAATGAAATTCTGCGTTGTCGCACTCAGTAACTGTGTTACCCATACAGCAAGTGTCTTCGCTCACAGCTACTCTGGACAAAGCACAAAGTGCTTGGTATGGGTGGTAGACTTGTTCTGGGACAGTACTTATTCTCCAACCTGTGTGTGAATACAGGAGTCTTAGCTGTGGAAAATTACTGAGCGCCTGTAGCCTCTCTTAAGAGATGATTGCAAATGCGTGGCATTTCTGTGGAGGGGCCTGTTAGATACATTACACATTATAAGGAAAGCTTTTCATTTCCTAGAAGCTGCTTATGGTTAAAAAAAGCCTACTATCTAGATAAATAGTGCTTATACATCATAAATCCTAGGTAGTGGGAAGAAAACCTGTTGCTATTGGACAAAAACAGCGTGTCAAATAATGTAAATCAATATTAAGAAGCAAAGACAAATGTAGATGTCAATCCATTAAAAGCTTTTCTACACGTAGACTTAAACACCCTTGTTCTTTTACTATTCTTCCTGTATGCCTTAATTTGCATTTATTTGCTGTTTTCCAGTGGGATTAAAAAAAAACTTCAAAAATGGATGAAAAAGTACATTATGCTGATTATAAACATGTTATTAATGAAATAAACCCAGGTTAGCCAATGTTAATACATGCAACAGGAAAAGCAAATGCCCCGTTTGTTAGTAGGGGTTTTTGTGCACTTTTACTTAGCCATTCTGCAACCTGGCAGGCAACTGAGATGTCTGTCGTCTTCTCGGGCTGCTGCCGAAAGTTAGTAGAGCCTCTTTCCAGGTCCTCTCTTCAGCTGGCTGTAATACTCCTTCAGGCTTGGCCACTCCAGCAACTTGTGTTTCTCGGTGCCCCGGTGTTTCTGCAGCTGTGCTGGGTCTCCAGCCAGTGTCAGTACAGCTTGTCTGTGACGCTGCAATTTGAGGTTTGGGTCCTGGAAGTACAAACAGTCTACAACTTTCTTCAAGCCTTGATTCATTGAATCAATCTATTTTATCTTTTAAACGGTCTCTCGGTAGTTCAGGACTAACTGAAGTTTACCACCTTGTTCAGGACAATTGCCCTCTTTCTGCTGCTGTTACAACAGATCTGTGGAAGGATAGCATTACACTGGTTGCCACTATGCCTGTCAGAACTACAGGAATCGCCGACAGCGAAGCTGTAAGCCCTGTGCTAAGAGGAAACTAATGATGGAAAAATTATTCATAATACCTGTCTTTTGGTGTCAGTCCTATAGCAGTTGCTGTCTGCAAGGCACAATGGAACATCTGGAAGCAAGAGCCCTTCTATTCAGGTAGCTGAAATTGCATTAGCTGCTCTCACATAAAGAACAGGATTAGAATGACAGACCTCCCCACTGAAATACTTGCTTTTGAATAAACTTGTCAAATGCAACAAGGAGTGTCATGGCAAAACTTTCCTGCCTCTGCTGTGAGGAGAGCTCCTGTTTATATTGTGACAAGAGGGCTGTGTTTAATTGAGTTACATTTTGGTGCCGTCTGCTGTAGGTAGATACAATGAAAGGGGAGAAAGGGCAAGTTCAATTCATTGTTATCAAGCTTCCTTTCTTCTGGCAGCAGGTAACAGCAAAATAATTACTGCATGTCTAAAACAGGTGTGTTGTAGAAAGAATTCATAGGGGAAGCAAGAAACTGCTGCAGTAGCTTCACATTAATTTATGCTCAAGATAGATTCACCAGTCTTTATAGCACAACAGGGGACCCTAAATATAATGGGGAATACAAACTAAGGAGGATAATAGAGAAGGAAGGCATCCTGCAACACCTTCAGAGTTCATGCGTTATTCCTGCTTGCCAGAATCCACTTTGAGCATTCACTTAAGCGTAATGAAAGCGTTACTCACAATATAGCTTTGTAGAAACTAGGTCAGGTAAATCGGAGATGCTATTGTAGCTGTACTCTTCATCTGTAGATCTAAAGTTCAAATCAAAGATTTTTAAAAGACTAGTTTTTGCTAGTAGCCATTGCAAAGCTATCATTTGATTCGGTACATTGAAACTACGTAAAAGTGACAAGCCTGGTTTTCAGTACTTTTGAAAGTTATACATAGGCAGCTTGGTTGATACTTGAACCGTTTTGAAACATGGTTCTGATTTGAAAATGTCTGCCTTTACTCCTTAATGTTACCATTTCTTCTCCCAACATTTATTTTGTTTTGTTTTAGATTTTGTTGCAGGAAAAAAATACTGGTTTCACAACCTTGGCTGGGGGTCGGAAAAGTGTCTGCACAGCTGGCCACTGCTTGACTGTGTCTCCCCCACTTGGAAAGGTGTAGTTTGGTCACTAGAAACAAATCTGTTGCATTCGTGCAGTTTCCCTTGGAGGCTAAAGTGTCATCCTCCTGCCTACCAGAGCTGTTCAGCCTCTGTGTTGGGATGCATCACGAACGTCTTGTATTGTTGCTTGCGCCAGCGTGGTATGTCTATAGAATACTATGGTGAATTAAAAAAGTGTTAATTGCTGTTGTAATGGCATACTGAAAGGATTTTAAACAATGACAAAAGAAAGAACTTAGTGGTTCAGTGAGCCGGGGAATTTGAACCATACAGGGTAAAACAAAATATTTTACCCGAAAATTCTTTCTGATATCTTCTAAAGAATTTTACCTCTTTCCTCCTTTATTTAGAAATCAGACACAGAATATATTTTAGATTGTTCTCTAGTTGATACACTTCAGTTTTGAAAGATTAGTAAACAGGAACCCTTTCTTTTATGCTGGCTTAATGGTGATTTGTGTTTTTGAGGCATGTGGCCACTAAGGCTACAGATCAGGTGTCTTGTTCGTGGACCCAATTCTCCTGCATGGCTGAATGGCAGAAGCATGCCCAGGGTTGTTATTCAGATGGAGACCCTATCGCACAGGGCAAGAGAGACAAAATTACTGGCTTCTGGACCATATGGCAGCAGTTGAAGTAGGAGCTAACGTGAATGAAATCATACAATATGGTTCTTAAACCAAAAATGAAACACTCTGTTTGGGAGTCTTTTAACTGCCCATTTTTTTCAAAAATGGTAAAATAAATGATTCAACGCTTCCAAAATGCTTTTTTCCCCACTCACTTCTAAATTTTAAAAAATGTCTGTTAGGTTTTTTACAGTTCCAGTGTACGTCTCTAAAACACTAATATTGCCTAGAGGAGGGGGGGGGGGATCAAATTTCAATTATTTTTATAGAATATTTTATCTCATGTATGCATAACAGATGAAAAATGTCATTAATATCAACAGAAGTGGGTAGTTTTATTTAATTTCTGCTTTGTGAAGTCTTATTCATCTCCATGCTTGGCTTTGCAGGGGGAGGGGGGGGAACCAGTTTAGCAAAGATGAAATTACAACCAGAAATTATATTAGTCTCAGATGGTCTTCTGCTCTCCTGTCACAGTTCTGGGACAGGGAGAACGGCAGGGTCTCACAGTGCTGGGATAGGGACCTACCTTAAAGATATCGACTTTGTTGTTTATTCCCTTTTCACAAGCAGAAAGATGGATGTCAATTATTGACTAGACATTTTCTCCCTGACAAAATTTTCTCTTAATATCTTAATTGAAGACAGGCCTTTTAACAAACTGATTTCTTGCTTCAGTTATCCTTCAACTTAGTTAGATATGGGTGTCTGCTAACTCAAATAATAATTTCTAGCTCTTCAAGTCTTAATGTGTTACTGCATTAAGCTTTAAAAGGAGTCACTATGGTTGTGGAGGTAAAGGTTATAAAGTGTATTAGTCTTGTCATAGTCTGTCAACTGTAGCGCAATTTCCAGAGGAAACAAGTTAAATATGGTTATGTATGTATTTGTATGAAATCCTCTCTGAAGCTACTCACTATAAGGACACAGCCACCTGTCTTTTTATAGCTGGCAAGTGAACACTACTTAGTGAAATGGATGCTCTTGTCTTTGTCATAGATGTGAAGGGAATTCATGCACATGTGCCCCTCTCAACTGTCCAACAGCCCTGGCAGCCTCTGGGATGTAGGAGAAGGGAGCAGAAATGAATGCCAAGAAAGACAGAAATGAAATCTATGACACAGAAGCTAGCTAATGACAAGAAGTAAATTGCCAAGTCAAAAGGCATGGAGCTTAAATAAAAGTAAGTGGGATGGTATTTTGGCTCTGTCACAGATGAGACTTTCATGAGGGGCTGGGATTTTGCCCTTGTAGGTTGGCAGGAGAATTCTCCATCCTCTAAGCTGACTAGACCAAGCAATGAAAAAAGAGCAATTATTCCTTCATTCTTGCTCTCCTTTAACAGTTTTTGATAAGCATGGAAACAATATGAAACTATGTTAGTGAAACAAATTACATGCCAGAAAACACTGTGTTATATTGGATGCAAAAGCATGTAGTCTAAGATGTTGTCTATGAGCTATTTGGGGGTGCTGAATATAGAACCGTCGTGCAGACAACACTTGTGTAACATCTTTTGTGAGCTTTCAGAGCGAGCATGAGATATTTGTCCTTCCCCAACTCTCACTTCTCCTTCAAGTCCTCTCCACTGTGGCATGCCTTCCCCCTTGGACTAATCGATTTTCTCAGAGTTCTTCTGGTTCTTTAGCAGTTGAGTAAAAAAATATCCCCACAATCCTGCAAGTGACTGATCTCATTACATGGGAATACATTATAGCAGCAACCTCTTGCTTTTAAGGAACTTTTCTTCTAGTAGATACCTATTGCCAAATCTACTGTGCTTATTTTTCTGGATTTCAGTTATTTTTTTTAAATAAGAGTAGGAAAATGAGTGGTTTCCCTGACACAGATCAAACACTCTCTTGTTCTTTGTTGGCTCCATATGTTAATTGTTCCTGTTGTTACTTTGTTTTTATTTCTGTGACCAATATATACAATAAGGGATTGTAATTTTATTGTTGGCAGAAGTGAGCATAACTGTCTCATTTGCATTATGGCTTTGTTTTTCCAAATTTCTTGTCTCTTACAATGTAGATCAGTACTTTAAATTAGGATTTTTAAATTATGTCCTGTGTGGATTTGAAACGTAGTATCACGTTGAGTGTAAACCTATTGCAAGAGTTTTATTCTTCAATTTTGTATATTAATATTGATTTTATGTTAGTTACTAATGAAACATTTGCTGTTGTCAGGCACTAATGAATGCAAAAGGGAAAAGGTAACATTGTAATATCCATGAACTTACTGTAATGACTCTCCTAGCTGAAAAGTTGCATTTCATCAAGTATAAAAGGAAATTCTTCTGGAAACTGTGGATGGTATGCTTGGTTTACTTGTTGCTTCTTCAGTAATAAATGAAGAACCTTCTGTTAGTGCTGGAAATTGCAGAACTAAAGGTTGGGCTTTGTTATAATTTTCAGGAGTGCTGAAAAGATTATGAAGTCTGGATGTTTGCCTCGAATATCTCTGTATAAATACACCTATTTAGTCTAATTAGAAAACAAAATCCAATTTGGAGATTCAAATTTTTAAATCCTGCATTTTGTAGCTGTTTCAATACCTACAATATATAAGAAAGTTAGTGGCATATTACAGATATAGCAAATAGGTTTTAAAATTGAGAATTCGTCTAAACTATATCTTTTTTGTAACAGCTCAGGTAACAACCTGTGATTTAACATGCCATTTAAAAAAATTTTTTTTGGACAGCAGTGGAGAACTTGACTATTAGCACAGTTTATTGCTTCAGCAGAATCTGTGTAAAATACCTCAGAAGTGGAAAGAACAGATATTTGATTGATACTTGGTTTTTTATAAGTCATTGCGTTAGAGATTCCTTCACCGAATAAATTTGTGGTCTTGCTCTATATTGTTGTTTATCTGTATTTCATAGTGTAACTTAGAAATAATTTTTTGGTAAAAAAATAGCAGTATCTTGCATTAAACCCCTGACACTTCTTCCTATTAGATTCTAGTCTGTTGACTCTCAGTATTTTCACACTGCAGAGAAACAGATTTAAAGGAGGAAATATCTAAAACTGATCTCAGAAAAGGAGACTTGTTATGAGACTGCTGTTGTTATTTTTTAACTGATACACAGGGAGAGGGTGTAACCAGAAAATAAGAAGCTGAAGCAGGCCTCGTGTTTTAGAAACTTTGATGCTTTTGCCATAATCTTATTTCTTGTACGCTCAAAATCGTTACTGATGGTGCCTCAAAAAAGCAATATTTGTCAGCATTTATACAGTACTGCTTACTCAAGACTTCAGATCTCTTCAAAACACTGAAGTAAATCAAAGGGCCTCCCTGCTATGTATGTTAATTGTATTGTTTTCATTTACAGATGGGGGAACATAGGGAGGTTAAGTGGTGTGCCCGTAGTGTGCGGTCTGAGGTTGTCTCTTGCCTTGGAATACAGTGGAGGAAAGGAAATCCTTATCACAGTGATTGGGAACACTGGCACTAACCAACAGATCTAGGATTGCAGCCTGGAGCCTGCTTACACCTTTTCCACCAAAATGGCCGTACGAAATAAGTAAAATACAGGTGAAAACATTCATGAGTTAAAACGAGGCACCAAATGACCCAGTTTGCTGTGCCTTCTGGTTTGCTTTTTGGCTCAGTTTCTAATCTTGTTTCTTGCAAGAGAAACTCCTACTGTGAATAGCTGCTTGTTAATAATGGAGTATTACTTTACTGATTAATATTTGTTGGACAGTTAGTCTAATCATGGTTTCCCACAGATTCTTTAATTACTATAATATGAGGTTTCACTTAAGCAAAATATTTCAGATGAGTTTAGCAATGCTTTGCAACTTAATTTTGTACGTGGAGCACAGCAGCTGACTACTGGGAGAGAGGAAAACACAGTCCTTCCTGAACCCAGGACACGTGTTTTGGAATGATAAGATATGTTAGTGTTTTTGTTTCTGAATGTAAAGATGTAATACCGAGGATTTACAGAAGCTGGGAACTCTGAAACCTCAGCCTGGGGAATAGCTGCAGTGAACATGATTAACAGGATAAAGGGGAGCTCTGTGTAGTGCAATTGAGGATGTCGGTGTTTACTTACTAATTGAAATTGGAGAGACAGAATTAAAAGCCTATGATTAGTAAGACATGCCAGTGTCTTTAAGGACTAGCTGCTGTCTTCACAAATGAATGTGCAGAGGAACACTGGGTTGTTTTTCTTGGTGAGAAATTATCCTATTTCTTCTGCGTCCCTTGTGTTAAAAAGTAAAAGAGTGAAATATGAAGATGAGCCTTTTGAAGAGATTAGTCACTAATTTTTTCTTTCCAGGATGTCATATTTTAAAANACAGTTTAGATAGTGCTCATATTTGTTGAATATCTCAGTGGAAAGTACAAAAATACTTGCATTGGATTTTTGTTTGGTAGTAGATGTAAGCGTATTGGCAGAGTGTTAAGGAAAGGATACCAGGTAAGAATAAAGTAGAGGATTCACTAATGATGTGCCCTGTCAGCAGTATTTCTCAGTTTTCAATTTGTAGAAAATGGAAATCTGCAGTGGTATTTTCAAATGTCACATAATTTTCCCTTATTTTGTATGGAAATGCTTAAGAACAAAGGATGTTCTTGACTGTTGAGAACAATAAGCAATTTAAACAATTTTTTAACAATTAAGCAAATTAAAAAAAAAACAAACACCACAGGTTTCTGTGTATCAGTCCTGTTAAATCAGCAATGATGTGTCTGATGTCCAAGCTGAATTCCTACTTGATATACTTCATATTTACAGTAAACTTGAACCCAGAAACTGTTCAGCACACAGTATCTATGCTACAGAGGACTTGAATGCTTGCTTGACATGACGTTTGATAAGTCAAATACTGTGGGCATAAATTCTTCTCATTTTTTACAGAGTTGGAAAACTTCTAGACTTTCTTCTCCTCCTTTGAAATTATTTATTTCAATTTACCAAAGTAGAAGTATGTAGCTTCTGAAATGCTCATGCCTCATAGTATGTAGTAAGACATGGGAGTCTGATTATGGAAAAAGGGTATCTTGCAATATTTAAAAAAAGAAAAATTAGGTTTCTGATTTTGCATAATGCTGATGTATTTTGAAGTGTAATGCTTTATGCTTTCACCCTTGCAAACTGATTCTTATTTAGGAGATGAAAGATTGTGTAAAATATAAAATTCTTGTTGAACTTAAACTGCCTGATAATGTACTATGGTCTCCCAGAACTGAGTCCCAAACATGAAGCATTGATTAAAAAAAGCATTTAAATAATTTAAAATTGTTCAGTGCTGAACATGATCAGAACCCCAATCATTTTCGAATAAAAGTACCTATGAAAAATTGAAGCAGCTGAATAATTTTAAATTGCTTTATACTGTGCAAGCACAGAACCCCAATCACTTCCAGGCTGAAGCACTTCAATCTTTTTTTTTTTTTTTAAGTGCTCCAGTGAATTTAAATTGCTATGTACAAGGAGAAGAGCCTTTTAAATTACTGGATACTGGAGTTTTTTTCTTTACGATTTCTTATTTTTATGTACAACTCAGCTTTATCTAGCCAAGATGAACCAAAAAAATCTGATTGTATAAATTTTCATAAAATTAAATTAACCTATTACAAATAGTAATGCTAGGACATTCCATGGTCAAATGCACATATCCTGGTGCAAGAATTCTTAGTACTTCCATTATAAAGTGTAGCTCAGACAAAATAAAAATAAAATATAACCCTATGAAGAAAATAGCTTAAACACTAGAATTCTTCTTTAGCCTGTCTCTGTGATAAAAAATAGACCTCTTCACATCCCCCAAATCTGAGTTATTTTAGACCTGTTCACCTGGTCAGTCTAGGCAGATGCAAAAGCATGTCCTTGCATGCTTCCTCTCCAGGAATTTTAAACAAAGATGTGACTCTGAACTCTCTGAACTGCCTAGTGATAATATTCATGTTTAGATATAGTTTGCAAAAGCAACATCCAAGGCAGAGATTCACATTTTTCACAACTATTCATGTGATTTATGTTTATTGCTTGTGTCTGTTGCCTGTTGAATCTAATGTGGAACAGATGATAGACTTGGTAAATACTGATAACTAGAGAGCTAAAAAATGTGCTGAAAGTGCTGATGGCAATGTGAAGTGGGGAGGATACAATAACTTTGAGTTTCCTAATAACTACAGAAATCTAACTTGATTTTAAACCATGGATTTCAAAAGCAAATTTTAGTTTGCTAACGGACGGAGTTTATGGGATACAACCATATGTATATTCTTATGTCTCAGCTGTCCCTTCATGCAAGGAAAAAATAGAAATAATAATTTTCTCATGGAGACAGATAACCTTGTCACTATTGTTTCTACAACCAGCCCTGAAATATTTAACAAACAACATGCAATATTTCCCAGCAGCATCATTCCTTGAAGGCTGAAAGAAAGTTCTACTGTAAAGAAATAAGAAATAGGCATTTGATAGGCATTCTCCAGTGCTCGTGAGATCTCATTCTCAATGTGTCAGGATTTTCTTTGACTCCCTAATAGATGTGGGGTCAATAGCTGTATCTTTTACATAAAAGATTTCGTTCTGCTTTTAAATGTCAAGCAATTATAAGAGAGAGGGTTATAGACCAAGGTCTTGGTTTCATATTATTTATGTTCTAATTAATTTACCAGACCGCCTCCCCCTCCCCCCCTTTGCTACTAAGTGTTGATCTTTAATAGTTATCATGTTCCTAGCATTAATGGGTTTTATTTCTTTGGAAAGGTCGTTCTTGATGTAATGTCACTGTTAACACAAGGGAGCCTGTAAGCTTTAGAGATTTTGCTTTATTGTGATGTGCTCAAAAAATGTTCAGCTACTTGCTGTCTTTCCCCTGGGGTATGCTTCTCTAAACTCAGAATGCTTTAGTACACGTTCTTTTAAATTTTTGACTGTGTTCTTGCAATTCATTAAAAGTGTTCCTCAAGTAGCAGCTGGCACTGCCAAAAAGACCTGGGTCTGTCTTTTTGTTTTTTAAGCCTTTTCTATTGATTTCTTGATGATTAGAGGAGATTGAGAATTACTGCCTACTGTAAATAAATGCACAAGCTCTTGACTGGTAAAATGAGCAGTGATACAACAACTTGTGTCATACCAGCTAAGTGAATTAAAAAAAAAATCTGTTGTAACTATCCTGCTAATAAGAAGCTATGGTTAATGCTCTTTAGTAAAAGAAGGTAAAATCACTTGAAAACCAGCACTGAACAAGAAAATACAAAAGTGTGTAAATAGTTTTAATAAGCAGTTTTGGAATTGAATTCTAGGCTGAAATGTTAAACTAAACTATAAATCCTCTGCATCTATCAAACAGTCCCTCTTAAAGCTATTTAAAGATATACATACATTTAAACATATATGTGTAATATAGGAATATGCGTGCAGTACGTATATCTTTCTCTGTTTCATTCAAATGTCTGTCTTCCCCCATTGTAGTTATTTCAAAGTTGGTCAGTTTGTCTTTCTATTAAAACTCCAAATCTCTTGCAGTGGTTGATCAGCCGTCAAGGTTAACTGGGGATAGTGGTGCTTTTTGACAGGCATGCATGGGGAGGGGGGAAGGAGCACAAAAGTCCTTTAATTAATTTACTGTGGTGTAATTGTATAGTTCACCTTAATAGTTTGATCCTTGAAGATCTATAGAAGTGTTTCCCTGAGGAAGGCTGACCAGGCGGATAACAGCTAATCTACTTCCATTCTCTTTCCCAGAGTTTCTGTTCTGTGGGTTGAGAAAGGTAAAAATGGTAATATGTCTAAGTGGGGTGTACCGTCAGGACAGCCTACTGCAGTTCTGATGACCTCAGTCTCTACATCTGATGAAGGCCTAAATTACCCCCACCTCTTTTTTTGAGTGGCAGACTCTATTCAATACACAGAGTTTTAAGGCTTTCCTCTCTCCTGTGGGCAAAAGTTAGCACGCAGGCAGGCAGCTTCTGGTTTGTATTGTGTGTCGTACTTTGCCAATTTCTAAGCTTAGTTCCCTCTCCTATAGGCATATATTAGGTGCATGATGTAACAATATTTTGTCCTCTTAGCTGAAAGGAGATTTCTTAGACTTCTTTTACATCCTGAATTTATTTATGTCCCTAAACTTTTCCAACTGGAACAAAAACTGGCTTACATCTCTATTGCCTGGAACTGACAAATAGGACAAGCAGAAGTAGTACTGTATGCCACCATGTATCACTTACATGGTTTTTGGTCTGGCTTTCTGAGATTGTATAAGCCTTATTCTTTTACTACTTAACCATGTTTTACCTGATTTCATCTTATAACACTTGAAACCACTGGGCAGTTTCAGTTATAGTTGGTAGGCTGAGCTGCGACTGTCAAGTTCATAGGAGTTTCATGAAAATGGGAAGCCGATGAGAAGACAGAGAATATATTGACGTTCCCACTGAAAGAAAGATTGAGGTGATTAACATGCCCTGTCCTTACTGAAAAAGGATCCACCAATGAGCTTGGTTTTTTAAACAAAAATCAATAGGAAGCCTGTCTTCAGAACTATTTATTTTAATACTATCATACCAGTAGTGCTCAGTACGATTTGTGGTAAAGAAAAAATAACCATGTGATGTGCAGATAACTTTGTGCAACAAAAATTGCCTATAGTTTCTTCTACAGAATATATTGTTCTCTTCCTGCTGAAGTCAAATAAAAGCATGTCAAAATTGTTAGACAGGTTTGCATTGGGCTTCTTGCCTTGTAGCAATTTCTCAACTTTTATTGTCTTTGGATGTTAGGCTTGGCTTTGGTGGGTTTTTTTTGTTTGTTTTTTTTTTATCCCCACAGTACCCTTGCTGGAATCAAGGGATTTAGTTGAAGATATTCATTTTTTAAAATCTTATGTTCATGACTGTGTAGGAGAAGGTCAGAAAATGTTCAACAAATGTTTTCTTGAAGTTGAAAAACATACACTTTCGCTTTTCCTTATACTCTCATGAGTTCTGGAGGTTGGCTCCTGTTTTTGTAATGTTTCAAGGTGATAGCCCTGTGCATGTGTTTAATACTCAAAACCATGCTGTTCTATAAAAGATTGCTTTTAGCGAGCTCATTTTCGGTTTTGGCTCAGCAGCACAAAAGACAGATGTTCAATGTTACACTAAGTTCAGTTTTGTGGTGCAGTAATAATTGCTTTGTCCTATAACTTGGTGCAGCATAAAGAAAACGATGGATGGAAGGTTGCACCTTTTTTGATAATGATCACAGTGTTGGGAAATTAAACATATATCATATTCCTTACAGTTTCCAGCCATCCTATCCAAAAACCACTATCTGCTGTAAGAAATATGAATTTAATTTTTTCTCTAATGGCTTTTGCCACATCAGTGTCTTCCTGTGTGGAATAATGACTTTGCCCCATGCAACTGCTCGTGAAGAGTTACAAATATGTTTAAACAATTCTGAATTTATTTCCTTTCTTTAAAAACAGAGATCCATATTTTCATTCATCTAAGTATTTCATGAAGTCATTACTGCTGGAAAATAGGATCAACCTGTTTAGTTCATTTAGGTTATAAATAACTAAAACGTTTGGTATAAGCAGATCTTTGAAGAGGTTATTGTTGTAATGCAGTTTAGGTTTCAGGAATTCCATAGCTTGCAGCATAACCATATCAGAAGTCTGACTTTCAATGTTTCTTCTTTATGCCTCTTTCCCTGGTACAGGAGTGCTATTGAATGGCTCATTTGCATTATTCTGTGCCCTGTAAAATGAATTTATGATGCAGCTTCTCTAAACAGGCTAACCAGTTGAAATCTCATTCCAGTGGTGTATGGGTTTCTGCAAAATGTGATTGCTTTTTTTAATAACACCTAAAAAATAAACAAAAAAATAACCATGGAGTCCAACCTGTCCTTTTGTCTGAGGGCTCTTGTTTGTTAAATGGTGTTATTAATCATGATGGGATGGTAATTTACTTGTTAAATAGTTGAGTAATTTAAAATATGTATTACTTTGAGCACAAGTAACACATTTTGGCCTGTTATTAATCGTTAAAATCCTTAATGAACCAGGATAATAGTTATTGCCTGGATTACAAAAATCTGAACAATGTTTCAGATATGTCTATGTAGGTGAAACAGTAAGTTGATCCTGCACTCCAAGCCATCTTGAGTCTGGAAGCCATCGTCTGTCGGCAAATCCGGAGTCTCAGCTAATAAGCTCTCTTGAGAGGGGAGGTTAAGCCTAGGCTCTGCGCTGTAAGATGTCTGCCACTCGCGAGCGGAGTTGGTTCCAAACTGATCAGAAAGGGCATAGATAGATTTAGCAATGCATGAGGGTTTGCGTCTGTGTTTGTATTTCATAAAGATTAATCCTGACTCTGTTTGCAAAAGCTGCTTAACACTGTTCTAGCTAAATGGAGGCAATATCTTTGTTGATGTCAAATTTTTGAGCTCTTTGTGTTAGTTAATTTTAGAATGATTGTGATCCATCAGTATGACAACTTTAAAAAGGAAAAGTGGACTCTTAAGAAGCATTAGGCAACATATTTCGGGCTTAAGGAAATATTAATATCACTTAACTAGCTCTCAAACACTTATCTGGAATTCTTTGTGTATTTCGCATGTGTGCAAACTTAAGCAGGCACCATGAAAGGTTACTGAGATGATCAAAGGAATGTGTCCTTATAGGAGGAGATCGAAAGCTTGGTTTGTCTAGCCAAACAATATAAGAGTTAGAGAGGTGAAAGCTTAAGACTTTCATGAGGATAAATGGCTGTAAATTGACCCATGAACAAATTTATTCTGGAAGCTACAAAATGACCATCAGAATTAAGGGTCCAGAATTCTGGAATGCAGGAAGAATTTTGTGATCAGGAACAAGGGATCCGGCCAGGAGACTGTATGTTGTGCCTGCTTGTGGCAGCAGAGGCGGCTGCTTCCAGGCCTGTGTAAGGCTTTTCTGGGTTCCCAAGTCAGGGGAACTCTAAGCTAGCTCAAGTTCTGATGCATGGAAGATGCGTTAGTAAAGTTTATTAAATAACTTGATTTTAGGGTGCAGTTTCACAGCAGCCTAACTAGATTAAAGGCAGACTCTGATAGTCTCATATCCGACCATGTTTTTCCAGACACACTCTTCTGTGGGCACTAGCTTTTGCAGAGCTACCAGGTGACTTGATTCGGAGAGCAGATGTGACTGGAAGAAGAGCAGAAAAAGCGAGTGGCTTCCAGGCAGGTTAGCGCCTGGAGCTTCATACAGGAGTGCCATGGAAGTGCTCGCATACTTTCTAGTACACTTCTCATATTATCCTTCCTCACCGTAAGCAGTGTGGATTCTGGAGTTGCTTTGGGCTCTGAACAGACCCTGGGGTTGTACCTTAATTAACTGATAGTGCATCTTCGAGAGATCTTGAAATTCAGAAGGAAAGTAGCTGGCTGTTCAGACACTAGTGCTGACAAATTGCTTCTTGATTAACTTACCAAGATTTCCAGTGTCATGGAAGATGCACACTTTTTACTGAATATATGATAAAATTCTTACAATAAACATACATTCACAAGGAAAGTGCTCATAAAAAGAAAGTTCCTGCGCTAGATAGTCTCACAAAAGAGTTTGTCGTATTTTTTTCCAGTTAATGGATGCCTACCACAGTCACACCGCTTAGTGACAGGAGAATGGAATTCATTTGAGCCAATAAAGTCATTCTGATTTGCATTTTCATAGCCCACCCTTCACTACTCCACGTGTGACTTTCACTTTTAGGACAGAGCTATGTGGTAAATGGGTACATAGGCCTTTTAAAAGAATATTTATCATCCTTGAAGAATCTTGGTGCTGAATCTTAATAGCATTTCTTACAAAAATGACTTGAATTCACTATCAGATTTAGAGGTAGAGCTGTAGAGATTGTGAATACTCTTTTTCTGAACCTCTTTCCTGATAAAAAGAAAAGAGGTTAAAGCCTAAAACAGTGAAAACTTACCCTGCAAAATGAAAATATGGAATAAAAAAATTCCCCAAATCATAGTGCTCTAAAAATCAAATTAATGGAAAAGAACTGTGTGTTTTATCTAATTTAGTCGCTTTCATAGATAAATAATTCAACATACCTTTATGCAATGTTAAAATTCCTTTGTTAATTGTGATAATCAAAGGATAAGTTATTCAGGCTTTAGAGGGGTTTTTTTCTGTTCCAATTGATGTTAAAAAAATGCAGCAGACAAGGAGAACTTCATGTCCAGTCTGTATGTGATTTGATGAAGCAATTGCCTTAGGACCTGCTGACACTCTAATTGGAGTCTGCATAATACAGAATCAGAACCTTACTTAAAACAGTGCTTTCTTCATTCTGTTTAAGTATCCCCCTGTTAATTTCATTTAAATAACTCCCTCATTGAAATCTTGAGGAAAAAACCTAAAATCAATGAATAGTTCTTGGTGACTTCAGTTAAGGCAGGATTTCATCATCTCTCTGCATATCATTGTGACTGTGTGCTGCTTATTACTGGTTTTTCTTTGATGGCTTCCTCCTTTACCCGTTTTTTTGTGAGTCTAGTGTTGCAGCACCTGAAGATAGAAAGGATTTTAAGACTCAAAGATCTGGATCTGCATGATAAAAATATTTTGTCGTGCAATTTAATTCAGCGTTGGCAGTTCTCATTATTCTGATTACTTTTTTTACTCTCAGTTCTTAGCTTTTAGGATCACTGTATTTTATATGAAAATCTGAAGTTTTCATATGCAAAAAGCAAATTTCTTGTTCTCATGCTTCGAGAGAAAAGCTCGGAAGCATAAATTTTCAATACTTACTACCAAGCAAATGGGTTGAAGGAGTAGGAAAGAAAACTCCAAAACCATACTTCCGAAGTAACCCCACCATAACTCCAAACAAAAAAAAACCCCAACCAAAAACCTAATTTCTCAGGAAGTGCCTCATAATGTTTGAACTTTTAGGACTATTACTCTTATTAAAAATCACTGTGAACTTTATTTTAGCTCTTCTTTTGTGGGGTTTTATGTTGGTTTGTTTGTGTTTCAAATTGCTCTCCTGAAATAGAAGGTAGAATGTGGTCCTACAGCATACTGCCCTAAGAAATGAGATTTGTTTGCATTTATTGTGTGTAAAACTCGTGTCTGGGCAGATGGTTTTCATAGGTGTCTACATTTACATCTTTATTTAAATAGAGCCTTGTGTAAGGATGGATTTCACACCATAAGAATGTGTGTGAAATGCGATTAATATTCTGAAGCTTGCATTTTTGTAATAGAAAGCTGATCTCGTACAGGTAGGGTTAACAAAGATATGAAAGTGTTTACACTACAAAGTGAGAAAATTAATTTCCAGAGTGAGGATGTGGTCAATCAAAACTGAATGGAATTATTCGTGCACTGAAACTGGGCGGGTCAAAACGGACATAAAGATTTCAAAATTCTGTGGAAGGTGATTTCGGAGACTAATTTTCAGCCTCCAACAGAGGAGGTAGAAGAGCCCTGTTTTGTGAAACATGGTAATACCCAAAGGCACTTGAACATCAGGGACTTCATTAATTTCTTCTGCAGTATGGTGTAAAATTGCCATCTTCTTTTGCTTTCCAATCCATGTTCTATGTGAGCAGCTTTCAGTGCAAATGTTGAGGTCAGTCAAGTTCACCAGCATGTGTGTGCTGTTTTATTAACTAAAAAAAAAGGCATTTCATAGGCTTGATACCTCATCAGAAGTATAGTTCTAGCCCAGTGACCAACCTTGCACAGGAGTTATCTGAACTAGTGACATTTCCTTATAGTGACTGGTAATAAATTCAGAAAGACAAATTGTCAGGGTATTAAAAATGAATTTTCACTCTGTACATTTCTGAAAAGTAGTAGGTCGTGAAAAACTTTGATTCTGATTGTCAGCAAACACAGGATCCATAGGTCTGACTAGTCATGACTCCCTGGTTTGCTTTTCAGATTTCTATCCCTTGAGACTAATGAGCAAGTTATGTTTGCTGCATAAATGTCATATTCTTTGAAGAACGTGGCTTTTCTCTTAGTGGTGGGTGAAGGAGCGTTTTGTACTAATTGCCCAGTACTTACTTGACTAGATACATGAACAATATTTATGTATTCTGAATTCTACATGTATGACATTTAAATATTAATTTTTGGTGTATTCAGCTGAGGTCTTTCTTTAGACAGCTATCAACCTATAAACCCTTTTATTATATCCAAAAATGTGAAATCTACATAGTGTTTAAATTCAGAATGTATTCTGCGTTGAACAATACTCTCTTTGCCTTCAACACAAATCTGCTTGGCAGGGATTTTTAAAGACTTTTTCCCCAAAGTGAAGTACCTCAACAGAAATTATTTTAGAGAGATAGATACTTAGTTCAACACAAGAAATTTCTTCATGAGAAAAATAAAAGAATAATTGCACTTTTAAAAGATAACTAATTAAAAACTCTAGATGTGGTGACAGATTTAACATCTTGTCTGACATTTGAGAAGAAGAAAGTGCCTGGAACTGGACAGGTAGAATAAAATGTTCCATTTCATAGCAAGGCCAAGCCTGAGTCTTGTAATTAATTTCCAAGGGAGTAAAGGTTACTTTCTATTTGCTACATCCATATTATGTGAGACTTCTGTACCAGTCTTACAGAAGTTAACTCATGACCTATTTAGATTGCCCAGATTTCAAAGTCAATTTATGCCATCACAAATCTGATAAAGTAGGCATATTCCCTTCTCTAAGTACTGATATATAGGATGTCCAAACCAGTGTTTTATTTATAGCTCAGTAAGACAAGAGTTTCAACTTTCAGATGCTAGTAGCTGGGAGATCAGAACAAGATTGTGTTTTGCTTGCTGTGTTAATCCTTTAGTGTAAGAGATTTTTATAGTTAAATTTCAACATACGCTGCTTGGGCTATTTTTCTGGTATGGACTTGTTATATAACTTTGCTTCAGCTGATGCTTGCATCTTGAGATGGGAAGAATTTTCCCTCTGCTATGATCACATTTTTATGCATATTCAGTCAGTAACACCATGAGTCAGAAAGGTACTTGAAAAATGCACCTGTGCACACAGAAAATATGTGCAGAAAAAGGAATGTCTGTCTTTCTGTGCAAGTGACCATCTAAATGCAGATCACCCTTTTTTCTTATAATCAGTAATCAAGCTCTATGGATGATTTTGAGGGCAGGCTCTGAGTATGTCAGTTCATGTTTGCGGATGACTCATGCTGGAAGACCGAAGGGGACGTGTCCAACTCTCAACCCCTGTCAAGTCCAGAATCTCCAATAAAATCAAGATATCAATGTCAATACTTGAATAAGGGATTAGGTATTGTGTTTTTAAGCCTTGGTAAGATAGGCAGCAGTTGTGTGGATACATAGAAGTGAATAATACTCCAGTGTATTGCATCTTGCTTGGTGTAGTACTTTAAGTCGTTCTCTGTGTTCTCGGTTAATCCTTCAAAAGGACATACATAGAGCAGATCAGGATGGAAGGCAAAGGTGTCCATCTGCTGCATTTGACTACCACCATCTTAATTGTCATGAAATACCCTGGCTGTTTCTCGCAGTCTGCTAGCGCTTCCAGCCAAGCTTTTATAGCAAATGTCAGTGACATGAAACAAATGATCCAGCAGTTGGTTTCAGTGAGAATTAATGCAGACCAGCTGCGGTATTGCTGCCTTTGGTTTTTATAAATGGGATCACATAGAAGCAATAGCGTGAAGTGCATGAAGGGAGAGAGCAGGTAACTTACTGCTGTGATTTAGTGAATGGACTATGAGTGGTGGTTAAGAGGGAAACATGCAGGTTTTATAATTTTGCAGGCCGTCTCTCTAGGGTTGGGCTAAGCATACCTGGATGATAACATGGTAGAGGTAGAACTGAAAAATGTGTGAGATGCTGCTGTTGGGTTGGGAGAAGTGAGAGTGCAGTTGAGCTGGTGAAGGAGATAAGAGCCTTCGTCATCCACCTGTGTGGTACAGGGGAGAAATTATCCTTGCTTTACAGTGGAAAAGCTTTATGTGCAAGGCTCTAATCATATGTTGAAGATGTCTTGAGTAGTAGACCCATTTGTGCAGGGCCACTTGAATTTTAGAGTGAATGTTGTTCTGAACCATTGTGTTTGCTTGAGCATTTTCTTCTTGGTCACTACATGTGTGCTCTCTGCTGGGTTCTCCTTCTGCTGCCCAACAGGCAGCTGATTGGCCATAATAGCTGTGAGATCAGAGTACTTTGTACACCAGCTGAAAGTCAGGCTTTGAAAAACACCTTTGGAGGTTCTGAAACAGAAAGTACTTTTGAAAATGCAATTGCACATATATAGGTTGAATACAGATTTGGCTTTTCCTACTCTTGAGCTTGCCTCCTTTTGCCTCTGTCTTTAACCTTTTAAACTTTTCAGTAATTTTTATCTTGATGGCTTTTTGTTGGACATTCTTACCCCCATGCTCTCATTTAAAAGCTGCCAAGAAAAATAGGCCCTCAGGTTGTTGTCTCTATTCAGGGAAAGAACACAAACCTTCAGAGACTCTGATTAGCATGGTACTTATTTCCAACCAATTCTACTTTGCTTTTAAGCTTCCTCCTTTGCTAAGGTGTTCCTGTGGTGACAGGAACCTTTGGTGGCCACGTACTAACAGCGAAACAAACTATTTGACTTTAACCTTCAGATCCACCTCCACTATGATGCACACCTTTAATTTTCAGTCTTCATTTCATGTAAACAAGCTTTTGATTAGGAAAACGGACAAACTGTGGCTCAGAGGAGGAAAAAAAGGCAACAGCTTATATTTGTTAGGAAAGTAGTTTTTTTTATAAAGGAAACTTCTGTCATGAAACTTCACCCTTGAATAAACAATTCCTTCTCTAACTTGGTGATCAACTTTCTGAAACTAGGTTTGTAGATCCTAGTTTATAAATTATTTAAATCAACTTATAAGAGCTTAATTTAAGCATATATTTAAGCCTAGCTGTATTCACCTGTGTTTTTAGGAGCAAGGTTACATCTATTTTTTTGCAAAGACCAGTAACATCCTTTACTAATAACCTGGAGTGAACTTAACCTTAAAAGCTACTGTTTTGTAGTTTTCATACCAGTCCCTATATATAAAAGCAAAAACCTTACACAAAAAAACATTTAGCAAGATTTGAAGGGGAAGCATGATATGATGGATATTTTGTTTTATGAGCATGGAGCCTAGTGTTTTGTTTTATGACCACTGAGCCTAACCCAGAAGCCAACATGATGGATGAATGAGTGGATGGTAAAAATCCATTTCCTTTTCTTTTTTTTTCCTCAGGTTCTGCTGCTTGCATGTGCAGAAGATTTAGAATGTATCCCTGGATTCCAGCAAAAGGTTTTTTATATTGAACAGCCATTTGAATTCACAGAGGACCAGCCAGTTCTGAACCGTATGTTATTTTCATATATTACTATTGTACAAAAATCAGAATTGCTTATGTGTTCTTATAACTCCTGACATTAATCAGAAAGCTTTTTTTTGTACATATGATTTTTAATATTGCCATGACTCTGTCTGGGTTCCCCTGCATTAATCCTATATCTCTACAGACTTTACTCTGTTCCATGTATTAGAGATGGAAAAATACTGTATAAAATCATTTAGGACAACATGAATACTGTGAAAACTGAGAATCACCCACTCTTTTTAAAAAGTAAATTTACTCTGATTTTTTTTTTTTTGTAGTCTTTCCTATAATCTTAGAAATCAGGGCTTGCCTATCAGCACTTCCTGTTAATTCATCTCTGCAACTCAGATTTAGAAGCTTCCATCTTCGAAGTTTCATTCAAAGTTGGTGAAAGTCCAAGCTTTTACACAAAATTCAGAGCAGTCTGGATGAAACTTCTGATCAAGCACGGATAGCAAAAGTGTTACTACATCTGTCATACCACTGGGATATTCCATAATACTTCCAATGACCAGGTGTCACACTGTAAAGTCCAATCTGGCACTGTATGCTCAAAGCATTAAGCTGCAGGAGACTTAACACCAGGACCGAAAGACAGTTAATTAATTCAAATACTTCAGTGAGCGAGTGAGAAAATGCTACAACTTGTTCCTTCAGTTTTGTGGCTTTGGGTCTTCAAGACTGTCAAACTATGGTAGTACCTCATCCAACAGTCAATTATTTTGATGACTTATGAAAATGGCTGCACATACTATCTTAACTTCCAGACACATCAGCATTTTTACATGTGATACATATTACTAATAGCTCCTTTGCCACGCTTGGTTGCTTGCTGTTGAACCAGGAATTCTTCTCGGTCTGTGTCATGAGACAGTAGTGCTTGGCATCTACATGCAATATATAGATGCTACAATGTGATACATAGTGATAGTTTTGTGAAACCAAGAAATGCAAAGCAATATTATGCATTGAATGCACACATCTCCCATCTCAGTTTCCTCCAGCTATTACTACTACACACTGATATATTTTCACTGTTGTGCATGTTAGGATGAAGATATATAATCTGTGCGCGCTCACTTTAAAATAGCATTAACTTTTCAAAACGAAATGTCAGAACTGGCTGAATGGCAGAACTCAGAGGGTTGTCATCAGCGGCGCTGAGTCTAGTTGGAGGCTGGTAACAAGTGGTGTCCCCCAGGGGTCAGTACTGGGCCCAGCCTTGTTTAACTTCTTCATCAACGA
>Ga0065711_1006858_pt1 | contig 24526 bp, 12 predicted proteins | sample Hoacrofraction12_FD_59098 | JGI IMG/M metagenome (GOLD analysis project Ga0065711, IMG submission 59098) | Hoatzin crop microbial communities from Cojedes, Venezuela - Epithelial fraction 12 v2 (version 2) | ecosystem: Host-associated > Birds > Digestive system > Esophagus > Crop | place...
TTGAATATCTCCAGAGAAGGAGACTCCACAACCTCCCTGGGCAGCCTGTTCCAGTGCTCCATCACCCTCAGAGGGAAGAAGTTCTTCCTCATGTTCAGACGGAACTTCCTATGCTTCAGTTTGTGCCCGTTGTCCCTTGTCCTGTTGCTGGGCACCACTGAAAAGAGTCTGGCCACATCCTCCTGACACCCACCCTTAAGATATTTATAAGCATTTATAAGGTCCCCTCTCAGCCTTCTCTTCTTCAGGCTGAACAAGCCCAGCTCCCTCAGCTTTTCCTCGTAGGAGAGATGCTCCGGTCCCCTCATCATCTTTATAGCCCTCCACTGGACTGTCTCCAGTAGCTCCTCATCTCTCTTGAAGTGGGGAGCCCAGAACTGGACACAATACTCCAGATGGGCCCTCACTAGGGCAGTGTAGATGGGGAGGAGAACCTCCTTCGACCTGCTGGCCACACTCTTCTTAATGCACCCCAGGATCCCATTGGCCTTCTTAACAACCAGAGCTGCTATTGCAGCCTGACTTTCCATTCTGTATGCAAAAATACATAATACTTCATGCAACTGTTCAAAGAACCCCAGTATGGTGTTTGCATGCAGGTCAGGCCTATGTCTAGCCAGAAGCATATCATTCACTTTTGTGATCAGAATGCTTTTCAGATATGCAAGTTTTAAAAGGTTCTGCATTTCACGAATTCATGAGTGGTTTCAGCCACTCATGGCAGAATGAAAAAACAGGAATTAAGTTCGCTCTGATCATCTCAAAATGTGGGTTGCCTGCATAGATTAGTGACATGCTTTGTTGTGTTGTAATGACAAGATGTCATCATTAAGTAATTTGGTTGAAGTACTGCAAGTTCTGGTACTTCTAAGACTGCTGAATAGTTGACTTAAAACCCAGAATCAACACAGTCATTAAAAGCAGCTTGTATGTTTGCATCATGAAAAGATTCCTACTGAAGTAGATATTCTAAAACTTTTTAAGCAACTATATATGCATTGTGAAATAAAGTAAGTGGAAAAGTGAACTGTCTTATAATGTGTTGCCATTTCCGCGAGTAGCGAACTGAGTAAAACAGTTTATCTGATGTTCAAGCAAACTAGTAAGGCCATTTTCATGTATTTAATTAATGCTTTTATGAAATCGTGTAAATGGCAAGCATCAAACAATGAAATTGAATTCACACCCTCCAGAACATCTGCCAGAATTGCCATAATTGCCCACAACCAGGGAAATGTATCTTACTGCATGGTTTAATCTCAGATCAGCATTACAGAAGGTAGCCAAATTTATTCTTTCTTCAATCTATACCTTTCTAAGGGGAAATGTTTCCAATGTCCCAAAATGTGACTTTTTGTTATGTCCAGTCTTCCTTCTCTTCCCAATATGTCTGATCGCATTCCAATTACCAAACTGTATTTTTAACAGAAGACAATTTTGAAGAATCTGTGTGTCATTTCAAAAGTAAAGAGAAATTTAAAAACCATTGTAATAAGGACAGTCTTTTAAACTTTCTTCAAGGCAAGCAGAAGTAATTTAATTGTGACATGTGCAAAGAATTCTTAATGAGACTAATTAACACGTGTTTAGTTCTCATTTTTCCACTTTTCACCCATTCCCAAGGGAACTTTTAAAGACTTGTTACTTAGCAAGAACAGCTAAGAAAACAAACATCACTTAGAATTAGCAAGCATCACTGCTCACTCGTCTGAAGAATCAATTACTATGTCTTTGCCAAGACTGCAGAGAGGGGCAAAACTCGTCTTACCCCCACTGCTAATCTGCACTGAAGCATTTGTTAATCTTTTTTTCTCTTGTATCTTTCCACAAGAAGTGATCTCGTTTTCTTTTATCAGCATAATCTTCCCGCGGAAAATTTTCACCTGCTTATAAAGTCAGTAATTATAATATCAGTAGGCATTTGGGAAGAGCTGACCAGAAAGAGAACTAGACCACAAGACGTTAAACAACATCAGTTTCCAGGATATAGAATTGTTGGAAATAACCAGCTACCTTGTTCAATTGCTGCTTTAGTTTGGTCTGGTTTTCCCTGTTCAGAGGCACAGACACCAAAGCAATAGAGTATGAACTTTTATCATTTCCTGGCTCTTCTGTGCAGGCTGGAGACAAACCCTTTGCTGGAGTAGAAGGGAGCCTTGGTTTACAGCCTGGATATGATGGCTCTTCTGGGCTTACCTTCTGCCATCCCATAGATGGAGAGGTGAGAAGGGAGCAAAGTAAACCTCAAATTATTCATGGGTGAAACAGGGATATTATTCTCTTGATATACACAGCATTTTTGTGTTGGAGAGCTGGGAGGAAAAAATGGGACAGATGGTGTGTAAGTGTATGAGAGAAAGAGAAAGTATGCTTCATGTGTTATCCCAAATCTAAATCTTAAAAGAATGATTTTCTTCAAATTTTAATCATAAAGTGATTTAAAATATTGCAGGCTGAAAAATCTCTTTACCTGGAAAAAGAGAACCAAGTAATTAAAAACTTGCTAAGAATTTAGTAACTGAGTCCCATGCTGCTTAGCATCACTAAAGCAACCATCAGACTGCGTAGGCACCTTGAATAATGGGACATCCAGAGGGTGTGAATGTAAAAATCCTTTACATTGGTGTCAGGATTGGCTTAAGTTTGTAGCTGTCTAAAACAGGTCTCTGTGCTCATATGCATCAAATAGACATCTGCTTTTTCTCTCAAAATCTGATAGAATGAGTCAAATTGCTATCTATCAAACCTGTTAGACTGACTTAGCACAGATACCTACAAAAACCATTCTCAGAGCACAGATGCACAAGGACAGTGTTCTATGTCAAGCAAGCACAAGAAAAAAACCAGACAAGTCATGTGGAAGGACCCCTACCTAATAAATGTGAGAGGAGAAATCAGGACCTAGAGGAATGGTATACATTTATCAGAAACTCAGCTTCTGCTTAGTAATCAGATTAAATTGCATTTGGAAGTGGACCCACTCTTAACTATATACAGCAACCAGCTGAAGGTAAGGTTCCTCCACCAAAGCTGATTAAAACAGAATGATTTTTCTAACAAAATAGCGAGTAATGGAGCAACTACAGATGAAAATGAAAGCAAGCACTGTGCCAATGATGCTACCTACAATTATGTTTCAAAGGATAATGTTTATGAGAAAGGTGTATACACAGGCAAAATATACTGCAAGGGTGAAAATTAACCCAAATTGGGAGTAGATAATGTCTTTGAAAATAAATCTGAGGTGGCAGAAAAATCAGTCTTAGCGTTCTATCTCATACAGATGTGAATATGGATATTGTGTTGGATTTGTGTTCCTTGGCAATGGAACATATGAGAGGGAACTCAAAAGAGAAAAATCTGCCTTTTCTGCAAAAGGCCAATATAGAAATTAGGAGCAGGAGAATACCAGTTGATGTAGCATGGCATGCACAGACAAGAAGTCACAAGAATGAATATTTCAACCACTTTGAATGACAAAAATATCTACAGCAGGTAAGAACAAGTTCACTTCTGAATTTTTTAAAAAGGAAATTTTAAACCTTTCTGACACATTTGTCATTTGACAGCTTTTTGTAAACAGAACTTCTGATCAGATAAGTATCCTTCTTGCTAAAAATGTTGGTCTCCTCTCACCCCAAATAGGGGAAGATGAAACCATATCTGATATTCGGCATATTTCGGTTGGCTATGTAGTAATTGTCTGGAGACAGAAAGTCTGACCGACATCTGTTTTATTCACAGTCTGTTTTCTCTCTCTATTTCTCCCTCCTTTTACATACATACATGGATACATGTGTATGTATTTGTGTACATGCATACCTGTGTGCACAGATATTCATACAGCAATATCAGCTTCACACCAGAATAGCCAGTTCAGACCAGACTGCCTCATGCTAGGGTGTCCTGCATCACTCAGAACTTCCATCCCAGCACATTTTCCCGGATGAAGACACCAATGGATATCCAAGATAGATGGTCACACTTCAACAAGATGACTTTACAAGTACACTACACCTTTTCCTCAGTTTAAAATAGTCTCCTGCAGCTAGGTACTTACACTGATGATAGTGGTCCTTACATCCTACTTCAGCATCAAGCACCCTAGTAATAGAACCAGCATATTTCTACTATAACTAGGAGGCTGAAGCAACTAACTAACATCTGTAGAGACCCAACCTGTTAGATGCTAGTGGAGCTGAAAATGAAACAGTGTTCAGTTACTCAGCGCTGTCAACTAGGAGGGCCTTTGTGCCCATTGAAGAGAAAACCCTCAACAATGCAGTACATGGAAAACTAGGAGCCATAAGTATCTGGGGGTTTCCTGAAAAGCTGTGGTGGCCTTACTAGGGATTTGGAAGTCATCATTTTGGAATCCAGTATCTACCATGGCAGTTAGAAAGGACTTAGCCATTGCCTTGAGCATAAGTCATTTTGTACCTAGAATTTTTTTTTTGCCCAAGTTCTCCTGTTGTACAAAGGGGTGATAGACTTTTGTAATGCACCTCAGCTTTGTGACAATAAAATTTTAGAGGCAGTAATACAAACAGATTTTGTGATAATTGGAGGTAAATAAACTGAGACTACAGGAATCCTAAAAACTACTGTGTTATACACTTAAAAGAAGATGTCAGAAAACAATGTTGAATTAAGAAGCACCTACAAGAAAAGGTAGGACTCTCAATATATGGAATTATTACTGTATCCATAGTATTGCATAGTACAATATATTTCTTAAAGATCCCAAGCAGGAATTAAGACTCAGCTTCTGTGTAGTGGACTACATATGTTCTCCTAATCACAGAGGAAGATGAGGAGGAGAAAGGTAAGCAGATCGCTGTTGCAGTTTAGGAAGGACAAGCTACTAGCCAGGAGTCACAATACTGTCAGTATTCATGTACAGTACAATTACTAGTCTGAGCAGCAATGAACAGGAATAGTTTGAACATATCCCCCATAACAGAAGAACACTATGATGGTCTGTGAGGAAACACTAAAGAAACTGTGATGACACAGAGATTCATCCACGGCAAAATCTCCAAGAGGCACTCTCTGCATCAGAAAAAGCTGCAGGTTACTTCACTAGCAGAAGACTCCTGGGGTTAGTGGGATCTCAGAAGTGCAAGCAAGAAAAAAAAAGAACATAATCTCTTCACTTTCCTGATGTTTGAAAATGTACACATCAAAGGAGAGCAGCACACAAAAAGGAAAGAATAAAGTATGGGAAAAGCAACAGAGATAAAAGTAGAAAATAGCCAGGTGAAAACCAGAGGGCTGAATCTGACATGGTAATTTTATTTCTTCAGTGCATTCATTTGTAGCCAAAACTCGGTGAAAGCTCTTAAGATGAGTTTTATGGAATGGATATTTTCTGAATTTCAAAGCCATTCTATGCTATTTTGTGTGTCTGTCTCAAGGAATGGCTAAAATCAATATGTTTAGATGTAATTACATATTTATTGTCCTTTTCTCAAAGGGGGCATGTATTTGCAATTATTGCAAAGGCTACAGAGAACCCTAGCTGATTTTCTCTAGGAGAAGCTTTTGCAACTCAGTCTAACACTAGCAAAAAATTATTATTGCTCCGTTTAGGAAAGTGGAAATGAACTGTCTAATTTGGTTTTGTTTGCCCTTCATTTTTACGGACATCCAAACTGTCCTACCTCACTAAGCTGGGTGCAGCTAACCAGGGAAATTAGTACCGTTAGTGGATCCCAGTTTGACCTCCCAGGCAACGCATTTAGTATTGGAGACAAAACTGTATATTGCCAGTGCTGTTCTGCTCACACCCATGGATAGTGCATTTGTTTCTGTAATCTCATTACAAACCGCTAAAAAGAAAGCAAAACTTTTTGTGCCTGATGAAAAAAAAAAAACCAACCCGGACCACATGCAACTCACTTGCTCTTCTTGGGTGCTAAAAGCTGTGCTTTCTTTAAAGCTATAGCAGCACAAGGAGTTAGAGAAAATCAAGCCTATGTATGTCAGCAAAATGCTTCTCATGGGGACATAATTTCAACATCAGTGGCTCCAGAGGGGCACCCTTACACAGGCATCTACCAGCTCTGCACAAGAGTCACAAACGGGCTTGAGCAGGCAGGTGCAAGATTAAGAGATCCAAAACACAGGTCTGGATAAAGCTGCTTCAGTATTCTTTTACCAAGCTGTGCTGAGTAACATCAACTATCTCTACTTTTACTGAGGTGTCTTGCTAGGAGGATGCAGTATGTCAGCAGGCTGTCCAGCTTTCATCATGACCTCCAAAGGCAGGAAGAAAAGTAAGAAACACAGAGTATCCTTCAGGTGTGAAAGACATCAGGTGTGTGGGATCATAACAAAGTCTAGGCAAAGGACTTTTGTTGTGAGGATCCAGCATTGTCCTCTATGTACGAAGCCTCTATATAAAGACATGTACTTGGACTTCAACTGAATTCAGAGCAACCTTTGTTATACATCCTATGAAGGAGAAAACAAATTGCTTTAAGAAAGAAAAGGCAAAATTTTCAATGCCTGGAGAATCCAAAACACCAAAAAAGAGACACATTTGGAAGAAAAAACAAATATAAGAAAGGTATGTCTATAGATGTCTATAATCTGTCCAAAGTAATACTTCTTTTGACTGTGAAGGTAATCGCTCTTGTTTTCGTGTACCATCGCATGTTAGAATTTCTTTAGTATATTTTATACTCAGTGTTGTTTCTTTACAGCAAACAATGTATTTGTTAACTTTAGCAAAGTCTAGCTACAGGAAAAGGCTAATAGTAACTAAGAATTCAAACATACAGAAAGTAGGCAACAGGATGCCTAGAAAACAAGCACTTGAATAGGCAGCCATAAGAAAGCAAGTTTCTCTTTGTTTTGCAGTTCACTTTCTGCAGAGTTCTACAGAGCACAGCTTAAAATGGCGTTCATGGGATGCAGAGACAGAAGATTAATCTTCTATTAAAGAGGCGTTTAACACAAGATAAAGCCAGGAGATCCATCTCCCAACCCCAGATCCACCACAGCTTTTCGTTTACCCTAACTCTTTTGTATCATGGTTTCCCTTCTCTAACATGGGAATAATGACACTTAGACCCAGTCTTTTCTCTCTCTTTTCTGTCCATTTTTTTCTATTCAGATCATAAGCTCTTTAGAGCAAGAGTTATCTTCTATTATCATTCACTTACAGCACCTAGCATAATTGGTGGCTGGCTTTGGTCCAGTGATTTTAGCACTACTGCTTCAAACAAGAGTAGCAACAGAAACGACATTTCCCTCCAGACAGGAAGATCCAGACTGGCAAACTTTGTGACAGCAGGGGCAGGAGGTACCACTGATGCCAATGATTGAACTGGCTTTTTATGGACACTTGTGGACACTCTTGATGGTGCTGTCTTAATCCTATTGAAATGTGGAAGCCTCACACATCTTATGAGTTTTAAAGGTTTAAACTTACTTACCTACTGTGTCAGTAGGCCTCAGCAAAGTTCCTGGTCCATAACCTTCACCTGTTTCTTTTGTTGTTACAGTAACATCACACGACCACTATCAGTTAGACAAGATGTCTAGGTTCCTTCCTACATGATGAGGCTCTCTACAAAGACAAAGTGAAATCAGGATGTCATGCCTCAGGTCACCCTGAATTTCAGAGACTGGACAGAGATTTTCATACGGCTTGAAGTCATGGGTATGTCTCAAACTTGTCAACTGTTGTTCATCTGCAATGCAAACATCCCACTGCATGCTTTCTTTGGTTATCCCCAAGATGGAAATGGACTGTGATCTGTTTTCAGCATGAAGATTGAGATCACTTTTCCCTTTATCATTCTACTCCCCTCTCGTTTTGTCTAGTTATCAAACCTCCATCCCAAAGCTGGCAAATATCTGTGACAGCATGGCATCGATTGAAAGATCATCCTCTGTTGAATGTCCTGCCACCTAACAACCAAAACTGTGCAGTTCCAGTCCACATTGCTAGGAAAAGCCTTCTCACTATACCAATATCAAAACCTTAACACACAAACGAAAATAGAATAAAAGTGTTTCATCTATAACAAAACTTACAAAGATTTTTATACAAATTTTAAATGGTTTTAACAATAGATGCAATAAATGTGACAGACAAACTTACGGCATTTGAGAAAGAATCCAGAGTAGAATTTAGAGATTAAATTTCATATAAAATACAGGTGCAAGTAGCTATGCTTGATTATTAGTTTTTATGCTGGTAAAAAGTATTTGGGACAAGGTATTTACTCTTTAAGTAATATGATACAGGTACCATTACCATATGAGAGAGTTTGAATTGATAAAAATGCGTTATTGTAACAGCTGTATAGAGGATTATTTGCATGTAAAATCATAAACAATATTTGCTTGTNCTTCAGTTTCACTCTCAAATAATATATATGCTGATTAATTTTCAACTGAGCTCACCATGCCTCTTCATTAACAGTAAAGAGAAAGATGACATCAGATAAAGAATATTTTTTTCCCCTGAAAAATAGGTATTTCCTACAGAGAGTTGACAAAGACTGCATAGAAATCCAGTCTTTTTTTTTCAGCATAATCGCACATAAGATATGTCTTAGCTTCTCTTGCTTCTGGAATGATTTGACAGGAGTGGTGATGGATGATAATAACACAAATTTTGTGAAGTTGAGAGTCACCCCATACCACAAAAGATATCAAATGCACTTAGTGAGCTGACAGATACAGAGGCTTTTCAGACATAAAGAAACAAAATAATCTGCAGTGTCTTCCAATTTTGTAATGTGAGGGATCTACAAGTGATTGAAAGAAAACCTATTTCCTGTGCCTATATGTGTAAAAATATACATGTGTAAAAATATATGTGTACACACATACATATTTTGAGAAAGTAAACTACTAATAAATATTTTACATATTTTCATCTACAATTACAAGAACATTTCTTTAATTTGTAAAAAATATTTTCTTAATTTTTTTATTAAAACAGGAATAATCTGACTGATAGGTAGACTATAGGTTATTAAAAAAGGGTTTTTTAGTTGACTTGTGTTTTCGAGACAGGAATCCTAGTGTGGAGGTGGACTGATACTCAAGTTATGTTTCTGAAAATCACATTCTGAGATGTCAGCATCAGATTATCTGCCAGTGCTGTCCCGAAGTCCTGTGAGGAAGCACTAAGACCCTGGATAAATTATGTTTCATGAGCCAGCAGTGAACCAGCAGTAGGTGGCCTGTTACAGATGCACTGAAAGGATAATGGAAATACACTGCCCTGGGTGGAGCCCATCAGATTTATCACAGGTATAGTTTCAGGTACTTTTCGGTATTCAGTAGATGTTCTCTTTCATTTAAAAACTTCTCACCGAGATGATGGAGAAAAGTTAGATCTTCATGAGCCTTGTCATGCCTTGCAGAGTGGTGGTCAGAGTCCCTTCCTTACATGCTCTTTCGGTTTAGTAGAAGATTTTGTATGAAGACCTCTCCTTTCCTTCCCATTCTTGTTTCTAGAGAGACTTGGAGCCCTGCTTTCTCCCTCAGACTGAAATAAAGATTATGAGGCAGCTCTGAGGACAGTGGGCTGTGTTTTTTTAAAAATACATATCACTTACTAGGTCCACAAAGTTCTGACATAGATAGAAATGATAGTGAACCTCTTCTCTTGATATAGCCCAGTATGCCATATGTACAAGTCAAGGCTGATCTGTGTCAAACTGTAAGGTTTATGTTATAATGCCTCTGATTTCTGGGAATTTACAGACTGTAAATCTAGGTGTGTTCAGCAATATAAGACAATGACAGGCAATATGATCTGTAATTCTTGCAAAATAAGTCAATATCACTATGCAGACTTAAATCAAAGTAAGAATTGGTCATTTTTGGAAATCCAGGTAGGTTTGGCATAGTGAGATATTAAGAGATCTGGATGCACTGCATCCTCTTCATGATAATGCCCAGGATAAGGCAAAACTGTAGGGTACTGCCCTCAATGTACCCATGCATTTGGACTTGCAAGGGTCCTTTGGAAAAGAGCTGTGCTTGTCTCCACACTTCCTGCACCAACCACGTTCTCCATCAGCCAGAACTCAGGGCCATGCCATCACTTTACGTAAAAGCAGGAAAGGAGCAGATTTTCACCCTAAACATGTTATGAATTTTACCGGTTGATTCCTCAATGCAGATGCTATCAAATTTCATAGCTTACCTCTTCCACATCACCCCCAGATGTGGGTGGGTCCAACAGGCCCAGCTGCAGTGTGCCAGAACAAAGGTCTGTTAGATTTAACACTCCCTTTGCTTTTACACATACTGGATTATAAACTGCATAAAAACGTCCAACTGGCCCCTGAATCTGTGCTAATTGAGTTTTGTTAGACACTTTATGGTCTAAAAGATAATCCCATCTTGGAATACATTAGCTTAGGAAATATTTTATGGGCAGATGAATGATGTTTGCAGACTCCAGAATGCCAGAGATCTGAGATAGCTCATACATCCTGATTTCATTCCCACTAGTGAGCCTGATGTCTCACTGTTCCAGGAGGTATAAGGAACTCCAGAGAAAACAGTTTCATGCAGTGCTCATACATGTACACACAAGATTAATTACTTATTTGTGTTCAAGTCAAATAACACAGAGTTAAGCTTCAGTTTAATAGCAGGTGGCAATCTTATTTCTCTCCTGGTTTCTGATTTACCTGTGGTTTAGCAGAGAAATTTTTTCCTGTTTAGTAAGATTAAGATTTGGAAGTGGAGCAGGTCCCCAAACATGCATGGAAAAAAGTCCAAGAAACACAAAACTAAGAACAATGTTAGAATATAGCTCAAATGCATTTTAAGATACCAGAAGCTTTGCCTCCAGCTTCTGATGGTTGTGGTTTGACTGGCTTCAAACCACACACCTGATGGGAATGTTTGGTACAGGGGACCACACTAAATCTACTCGGAAGCAAAACTTGCCAAAAAAATGTGCTGTATTGGTATAGGGGCCCAAACACTGACTGATTTGATATGCTGATCCGTTCCCTGTGTGCCCAATTACTTGCTCGTAAACGAATGGGAGAGGAGAAATTCCTTCATGAAACAGTTGTCTATTTCTCACTGCATAAACCATAACTTAAACCTGCATGGATTGGTAGAAATGTGTGCTCCCACCACGTTTTCAGGAGAGGAATTTACCCCTCTGGGCACAGGAGCTGCAAGTTGCTGGCCATGTCATGCGCGATGGGAGAAAGCATTGCTCCAGTCCCTGTAAATGAGGCTGGGGCTGAGAGGCCTTCTGCCCTGGTAGTTTCTCTGGCAAATGTATATCGGTGATACATGTGCCTTGGGTGGCTTTAACCAGCTTCAGTACTGATAGGAAGCTAGATGTGGCAGCTGAGAAAGGACGCTTGAAGTGTTCATTCACTGGCACTGTGCCTGACTTAAAAATGTACGACCTTGAACGAAAGATGTGTTAAATGTGATTATGGATTGTTTTTTATAACTTATGTCTGCTGTGGTGTGCGATGAAAGTTTCACGCTGGGAGCTGTAAGAATGCTTTTCTAGTACAGCAGATATTTAAGTGTAAGAAAGATACAGGAAGCCTCATCAGGGAATAGCCTGCCCAGAGGGAAAACTTCCTTTCCCCTCTCAATAATTTCTACCATAATCTTATGCCTCAAACTGAAGGAGTATTATTACTTCATAGTTCCACATTCTTTACTTAAGACTGAGTACTTAATTGCACATGGAGGTGTTAGATACATTTTTATTCAGACTAAGCAGCTGACCTCAGGAATGTCTGCTGACAACGGATTCCAGAAATCATTTATATGCTGTGCAAAAATCAGAAATGGGTCTGGTTCTGAAACATAGACGAAGGCATACTGAGCTCTTTCTTCCACCTGAAAAGAGCAAGAAAGTGCACAGCTAGAAGTCCTCTGTCTTTTTCAGTCTTCACTTCAAAAAGTTGTAAGAATTGTTATGTGTCCTGGAAAACTAACTGATTTGGTGGCTACCCAGATACTTTCTCAGGCTTCAACCTTTCATCAGGTTTCATTCTTCTTTTGACTCCCAAAGGATGTAAAACAGAGGTAAAAATACTTAGTGATTTGTACTGGAAAAAAAGACTTTTGCTCTTGTCATGCTGCACACTTCACAAGTGGGTAAAGCCCAGGGTATAAAACCTACTTGTACTTTACTTTGCTGCTACTCCTATTGCATAAGGTTTCCTGGTTAGGTTAAACTCAATCTACTCTTTGTGCTCCCTGGTAAAGGTTTAGCTCTTCTAAAATAGTCATAATACCAGGTAATCACCACATTTCAAGAAAAATGAAAAATATTCTGGGGGGGGGTTAGGAGTTTTTGTCTTGATAACTTCTGAATGCTTTGTTATCTGTGTGTAACAACAGGAGGGACATGAGAAAGTTTTTGATCTTTCTGTGGCTAGACACAGTGGGGAATCACTGCATATTTTCCCAAAACATCGAAGTAATAAACCCAAATTCAATGAAAGCCAAATCTGAGTGGCAAAAACCCAAATCCTTGTGACAGCCTGTAAGTTAGCATAAGAATGTTTCCATTGTTTAGTAAGAGGGATTTTAGAGTTAAGTTAAACCAGCAAAGGGTATAGTTAATAAAACTTGAGAGAAGGAAAATAAAAATGGAAGCCAGCTGGTATTTATGTGTACCATTCTCAGGGAAAGTCTTGAAACAAGTACAAATATTTTCCTGGGGTAACCTCACATAAGTGTGTTGGGTTTATGGGATATCAAGATGAAGAATTACTGAGAAATGTTGCTTCAGATCTTCCTCTTCCACTCAGTGGCTCCCATTACTCTGTCCATGAGGGTTGCACTCCTCCTTTTGCCTCCAGTTTTCCTCATGAAAAATAAAACAACCCATAAAACAAAACGCTTTTACTGTAAGTCTTAGGTCTAATGGTTTAGCCAGCAAGTCACCATCTACAATCAACCTGTTTTCTTTATATGTAATAAATCCTCCAGGTTTCTCATGAGAGCACAGAAATGCTGAGCACCTTCCATGCTGGGCATGGGCTGGTCCACGTATGCTACATCCATGACGTGAATGGATAACCTTGCTCTTCCAAAGCACCACAAGGACAGCTGAAGCCTGACCTGTGTAAAGCAACCAGCTGCCTGCTTACTGTCTCGCATTCACGTTTCCAACACCTCCATGTGATTTTCTTGCCTTTAAAACTGAGTTTAATTGGGATTGTGCTACACTTCATAATAGACTGTCAGCAACGATTGGATTTTTTGACTGTTCCCTGCTATGAGTTCCCTGAGCCTCTCCAGATGTTACAAGTAGAAGATTCCTATTCACACAGCAGAAAGTTTTTGCAGCTCACTGTGAAAGTCTGGGAAATCAGAAGCCTGTACATGTAGTTAGGTTGGCAAAATGCAGAAAACTTAATTGAAACTGCCATGCTTATTGGCATCTGCTAGAAATTAAGCTGCAAGATCAGCTATTCTTTCTCATAAATGTTTAATCAACCAATATTCTTATAGACTACAGTGTCTAAATACATTAGCGAAAATTAAAAACAAGAATAATTTAAGTTCACACCTTAGAAGTAGGCAGATTTTGAAGCATATAGCATCCTATAACATACATATGCATGTGTGTACATACATGTGTGTAAGCATATGTATACATATATACCTGTAAGATCCAGGATACTACTACCAGGTAAAATGTTGCTTTATAAGTGTACATATGTCTGTGTATAAGTGTACAAACAAACACACATTTGTGTATGTGTATACACAAATATTTTTATGTGTGTGTATACGAAGACCTAGATACATACACAACATCTATGTATCATACATATAGGAGATATATGCAATATAAATTGCTGCCATTTTAGGAAATTGTTATAGAGAACAAGTTCATTTCGAGGTGCAGGAAAAGAAGCTAACTCTAATAATCTGTCTGGATGAGTTATGCTTATTCTTTTACTTTGAGATGGCTCCTTTAATCGCCTTTTAGTTTTCTATTGTAAAATTGTTGACTCTTTATGTTAGTTCATCCTAAAGCGAAAAGCTAGCAATGAAGAGTGAGCCAGTCTGTTCCCTATCACAGATAGCTGTTAGAAAGCTCTACTTTGGGTAAAATCAGAGAGAATCTTTATTCTGTGATATGATTTATCATTTATATCTTTCTTGGTTGGTTAATACATGTTGGCTTGCACAACCCTGAAATATCTGTTAAATCACGCAATCTTGCTACCGACAGGTACAGTATTTGAAATTTTCCAGGTTCCTTTGTTGCATTTTGGATTTTATCATATGCTTTAATCTTTGAAACTGGCTTTTGGCTGCAAGTTAGAAAAGTCTAGTAGAGAATATCTATCAAATTGAAAACAGTAATAAATTTTTTCTGTAACATTTCCTTTACCTACAGAAATTCAAGTCAGATCAGGTATATAACACATACTTTTTGTCCCAGAGCCTTTAAATACTTTGTCCTAGTCCTTCAGCACTATATAAAAAGTATTGCATATTAGATGCTTAACGTGATGCTTTCATTATGCTCAAGAGAAACAGAAGATAAATAGTTGTCTAAATAACTGCTGAAAACTGAATCCAGAACTTTGGATATTAAATATTCTTATTCTTATTATGTTTTCATATGAACTATATTGTACGTAAGTTACTACTTACCTTTACTTACTTTGTTTAGAAATTAAGTCCTTATAAATGGACTCCTTATAATGACATCTTAAGATTGCAAACCCATTTCATATTCATGCATGGTATTTTGTCATGTCTTTCTTGAAAATTGCTTTCTGTGTTAAAACATAGTACTGCTATGAAGTGTTGCTGTTTGCAAAATTTCAGTGTCCTAAATTCTCTACTGTAGCCCTGCAGCTATGTAGAGTGGATCTAAAACAATATTGATTCAGAGCTCTGCATGGAAACCAATGGGAATTGAACAAACTTAAATCCAAGTAATAAGATTTTCTGGCTTTAGAAACAAAAAGTAAAAAAATAATCTCAATAAATCATTTCATTTCCTAATTACATTCTAGAATGGATTTTCATTAAATACACAGTGTATTCCATCACTTGTGCTCATTTAATCAACAGTTTTTCCTGAAAGTTTCCTAGCACTAGATTTTGAAAGTCATTACAGAAATGTAATGACTCACAGCATTTATTTACTCGTCTTTTTAGGGAGAAGAAAATACCTGGGGGACCTCTAATTATCGAGAAATATCAGCAATTTCACTTCTAAAGCAATATAATCAAATGTGTGCTTACTTTCAATTATGGCAGCAATCTCCATGTGCTTTGTATTATTTATTAAATTTCACAGTAATTTAGCGAATGTTTTACTTAAGAACAGAATAATTACATGCCTTTTCAATAAAGAACTGCACCTACTAAATTTTTTAATGTATCATTTCATAACTCAGAAAACAAGAACAAGAAACTCTTTCCATTTTATTTGCTATCCTTCTTTTAAAGCACAATTACAAAGGGAGAATTCTACAAAAGTGGAGATCACATTTCTCATCGCTCTAACCAGCCATTTCTAATACGATATGCTAACTTGTATATTCAGAAATAAAATTGTTGAAAGGCATGTTCAAAACAGCTTAGAGTGTTTGTTGTATTTATTTTAAACAGCAGGTTTTCTTGCTTGCTGCTTTGCAAATGACTTAACTAACACTTATTAAGTCACTGGACCTGCACAAACTGAATAATTAGAGTAAGTCTTTCACAACACCCTGCAGGTAGGTACATTTGTATGGAACAGAGGGGAGGGAGTCAACCAGACTACTCACTCAACAGTTCATTTTATCTCTTTTTATTACTGTGAATCAACTGTGTATGCGTCCTACAGAAGCGCTGGAGACCATGTGCTGACAGCAGGCATTTCTCTTTGAATTTTCCACATCTACATTTACGTTTGGCATCTTTGACCTCCTGAGTCACAGATATATTTTTCTTTATTTTTTGGCCTCTAGTTTTCAGACATGAACAGTGTCTGAAGAAATCCTTTGGGTCTGTTTTTCTCACAGAGGTGTGAGAAGAAAAAGGATAGCAGGAAATGAACAGAGCTGAGACGCTTCAAGTAACTTCAAAAATTTATGTACTGAAAGAAGCTACACGCATTGGGTCAAGGCCGGGAAGGTAGCTGTCAGTTCCAGAGAAGGAGAAAAACAGATTTCACAGCTTCATATATAAAACTGATTTCTTGAGAATTGGATTTGTTTTTAACAATACTCCATTTCAATGGACCTCCCATTTGCTTTTTTTCATACGCAGGTAGCACTAGCTGCTGAAGCTTAACAAAAAGGTTTCAGGAGTCTACCAAGAGATATTTCACTCAATGAGAGTTAAGAGTCAGGCAGCTCAGCTCCAGTATTTGTTAAATTGGAGGTCCCTCTGTAAGTCTAAATCAGTTTCTTTTCCTTTCCTTAATACAAGACACATATCTGAGTGTACACCTTCAATTTCAGTTTATAATGTTCATGCATGTGACTATGTCACTGTCCAACATACAAACAACATGGACAGACTGTAATTTTCTGAAAGAAACAGCAAAAACACCTTTATGACACTGTAGCACAAGTGGGTAAATTTTGTCATACAAACTGACAGAATTTAACATGCTTTTAGAAACATGCTGTTCTCACTAAAATTATACTACTTGTTCTGAATAGAAATCAACCAAAGAAACAAGACAACCCAGATGATATGAATAGAAAAGGAATTCATGAACTTCTACAGATCACAAATGTGAAAAAATCTTAAAAATGAAGATTTTGGTTTTTTTTTAAATGAGATTATAATTACATATAATTTGTAAGTCCGCAAGGTTTTACTGTTGACAACATTCAGTAGATTATTTTTTTTTAATAATTAACCTTTTTTACTTTTAAAAAAAATCTACAGAATTTTTCCAAACAGCTAGCTTATCAGCTGCACAAAACTTAAAATAGAAGAGTATCCTCTTTATTCAACGGGATAATGCTTGGGAAACACATGATGGTGATCAACATTTTTCACATGAGAAAAGGCATCTTAGCCATTAAGTTCCCATCCCATGGAACTTTCTGAGAATGAGTCCTGTTTCGGATGTGAAGCTGTATCACACAACAACATGATGTTTGTTTATATGTACCATAGCACTGACTATACATTACCTGCACTGCTGAGCTGACCTCTCAGGGTTTTGTCACTGCCCTTCTTCTTTTGTCAGCCTTCTCATTTTGCTTTGTCCCGACACTTATTTCCACTGGAATAAGATCCATCTTCTCCGTTATTCTTGGTTCAGCATCACTTAATATTGTCAGCAGCAGTACAATACATAGTTTTTACATCAAGGTTTTCAAAAACATATCCTCAGCCTAAAGTCTTCCAGGGTAGTCTCCCACCCATCTGAGATCATCGATTGCACTACAAGTAATTTGTGTCATTCATTTTTCATTTTAACATCAGCACTTTGAAGGTGAAAAACAAAGTGCAAAGAAACAATGGCAAAATTTCCACTGACCTCAGTCAGGGTTACAATGATCAGTCAATTGCCTAAAACCACTAATAATATTAATATATTTGTATAAGTCCTTTTGTCTTCAAATTGCAACATTTTAACTGTCTACAGGAATATTCATGTAAATTTGTCTAGAAAGTAGGGTGCGGTGGGGTGTCAGAGCCCCTTGTGATGCGCTGATGATTCAATGCTGTCTGGTTTCCTTATTCCCTCATGTGGCATCCGGTGACTACATTTACTGTTTTCTTCCCCATTTGTCTCAGTTCTCATTCTTCCGCTTTCCTCATGTATTTTCTGTTTAACCATCTCTTGCTTTTTCTGTTCATATTTCTCTTACTCGTTTTGTTTCCTCTTTTCTTTTCTAAACTTCTTGCCAGATGTTATTGTTTTAACCTTTGTTCCGCTACTTCAGAAAAGGGAGGTCATCAAGACTCTGAGGGGAGTCATGCTCTCATACCAACATGCTCCCTAGCACTAAGGTACGTGTATCCAAGTGTTTTGGTCAGGATATCCAGAGCACAAGGAATACCAGCTCTCAAGTCCTCAGTATGTCTTTTAAGTTCTTCTTAGGTGGGTGACAAGATGCTGCATTTAGATAGACCTTCTTTTGGATGTTCCTTTTTTGTGTCACCCTTGTACATCATTAGGATTTTTTACCTGTCTACCTAGCAGAGTCTCCCACGTGTACACCTTTCCTGTCTCTCTGTCTGGATCACTTAAAAGTTCAAGCCTCTTCTTTATATTCACATCACCAGCTCTCAGCAACTGCAGTCTGTCCCTTGGTTTAAGCTAGTATTGGGATGTCTGCTTTCCTCCTGATCTGGGTGTCATGACAGATTGCTTGCAGATGTGCTGTGATCTTGATGACCTAGTGGTCAACAACACAACCCATTCATATACCTCTTCTTCTGCAATCCCTCCCGTAGCTTCCAGTCCTGGACCTTCCTGTTTGCTCTCCGTTGATGCCAGTCTTTCAATCACAGCTTTGTACAGAAGTACAGCACACTGACAGGAGAGATTATAAGTTGAAGTGGCCAAAATAAAGCATCCAGGAAAGATGCTTAATGAGCCCTGAATATGAGAGTGGAAATCATTCTGAATGTACTAGATAACTGAGTGCCACTTTCTCCTCCCCTTCCTGGGAAGGGAGGGATTGCTACACTGAAGTCCTCTGACACATGTGGGTTGTATCTAGAGGGAAACCAAGTAAGAATGACTTGCAAAACTATATGCAGACCACAAACAATACCCAAAGCAGCAGTCAGCTACCGATTGGGAGAGTTTGCCCTAGGAGGGAGGCTTGGGAATGGATGTTTTATACAAATACTCGTATTATGTTCACCTATACATAGTTCACATTATTTATATGTAATTGCCAATACAGAAATCTGGATGGGGAAGATTCACAGACAGCAGTTCCTGAAACTGAATCCTCTCTGGACAAAGTCCTTGCATTGCTATCTCTGCGAACACTTACCTGCAGCTTAGTGAAGAAGTGCAGTAGTGCAAAGATGTACACATACGATTTATTTTATCCAAAGCAGAAGTTCCACTGGCTTACAGAAGTCTTACTGGACCTGGGCTCAGAAAAGGCAGAGGTGATTCTTCGCTGCCAATACAATACAAATAGAAATTAATAAAGCACATCTTCTCATTTATGCTATCAGAGAAGCTCTTGGATATTTTGGTACTTACCATTTTGATTACGAAAACAATATTTTAGTACATAATCCCTCTTTGTTTTTCCACTAGATTACTCTTCCTGCCTACTTGTTCTTAGTTCTCTTTCAAAGGAAAGTCTAAGATCACCGTCTTATTCCCTACCCCATCCTATCTCCAATTCTCCTTTTTCAGATCTCCCACCTTATAAGAAAGTTGCAAATGTAAGATAAAAAATTGTCATCCATACCAAAGACTAAAAGTCACACTCTGTCCCTAACAGTTTAGTTATCTCAAAATGTATGTTACAGAAGAACATTTGTGCTGCTTTAATCTATGTTATCATATCATATATTATTATTATCTCTTCAAAGGAATTGTGGGTTTCTGTCATATATTTCTTGTTGTTTAGCTTTTGACATGCACCTAATTAGCGTAAAAGCATTTACATTAAAAAATATATTTGTCTGTCATTTTAATTGACATGAATGGGGATGCAGCATTTAAAAATAATCCTGTGTTTTGTTCCATGCAGCAATCTGATGCCTCATTAAAGTCAGCTTTTCACTGTGCCTCTGTGAATCCTTTGTAGTCTTATTATACCAAACTAGGATCCAGGAGGCCAAGGTGAGGAGGACCCCAATGTGCTAGGTTCATTCTACTTGTATAGCAGAGTGCAATCCTTTAACCAACTATCTCACAGGGTTAAGAGAAAGTTCTGATAAAAATGGAAGACGAAAAACAACATTGAAAAATCAAGTAATATTTCAACATCAGAGCCTGGCATAGAACCAAGAGATCGAGGTTTGTGCCTGCTGTTAAGACTGGGTTGGTTCAGACCACAGTGCTGAATTTCACTTGAGGAAAAGGTTTGCAGAGAGAAAAATGTTTGGGTTTTTTGTTAGTTTGGTTTTATTTCACTTACCATCTGAATAAAGTCAAAGGGAAGTTTATAGGAGAAACTGTGGCAATCCTTCACACAATGCACTCCACAGCCCGCTCTAAGTGGACCAGCATTGAGCAGGAGGATGGACTAGACTTCTGCTAGTCCCTTCCAACCCTTCACACCATCTTCTGAATCTATGAAAGTGCCATATACTCCAACGATAATCTAAACGTGTTTATTGGAAACACAGCCTTGTCTATATTCACCTGAGTGGTATTGTGATGTTCCTGATATGGAGCTGTTCTGAAGGCCATTAGCATTATGTTCAAACTACCAGTTCAGCAAACTAGGGTTATCTTGTGAAGCCAGACTTCTGTACCACTAATATTGTGAACCCTTGTACTCACACGAAGAATATACCTTAAGGATGAATTTCTAAAAGGGAATGCCCAGACATAGTTTGTGCTTTGCCTGTGGTTCACATCATCTAGTCAGATTAGATACACATGTAGTCGTGCACACTGACTGCTAGTTCTACCAAGTTCAGCTCTTCCTGAATATAAAAAGAATGATCTGAAGCTGAACAATAGCCAGCAATGTCAGTAAAAGTTTCAGGAACGATCAAATTCAACATGCCAAAATATGCTGTAAAGCTCATTCTTTATGCCATAGGTAGACATCATCACACAGGAAAGCCTTAGAGACTAGCTTGTGAAGAATACTATCAGTCTCTTTTCATTCAGGTTTTTAATGTCTGAACTGTATTAAATCTGTCTTCTGAAGACAATCAGTTTCTGATCATAATTCATGTGTAGCCATGATGGAAAATACCATTGTGAATTTTACGTATGTCATCTCCTCATTATGAAGAGACTTTGATATTGTTGCTATTTTCAAGTGATTTCTTGTCTGAAAGTTAATAAAAGGTTGTTGCCAACAACAGAAAGTTTAAGACAAAGCACTGACTATGGAAATACCCACTGAGGCTATGCTGTCACCCATAATAGCCTCACAATGAACTGACAGATTTTAAGATATTGCGGGAATTCCAGTGGGTATTTTTGTGTCCTCTGGAAACCGCTTTATAATTTCACTGAAGTTTTCAGCCTCAGAAAGATGAAATGATACTAATACTGTGATCTACAACACCTTTGCACGCTGTCTTTTTCTCCTGTTTTTCTCACTAAGAAACTGAAAGAAGGAGAGCTCATATGAGGTTCTCTGCTGGCAATAAAAAACTTTGAATCAAAAATGCAGTAGTATCCTTAATTCAGTATCACATACCTAGGTCCTGTAATCATCATTTTGACCATTGGACACTATGAACAACATCTGAGCAATGTCTAAACCTGGTATCTACGCAGAAGATAAGCAGCTGGGTGGCTACCCTTCCTGCATTCAAACTACATCACGGTAGTATGGTCCAAATGCACATTATTCAGTTGCAACTGAATGTTTTATTCTAGAAATTGCCTTAGTTGTCTTGTTTTTAATTGTTGATCACATGCATGTGAAAAGACTTGTTGTATTTCACTCCTCTTTGTACATTTATAGAGCTAAATGTCAAAATATCAAGGCTCCCCATAATGAGCTTGTTAAATGTAACACGGATTGCATTTTAAAATTAGTAAAACTGTGAGCACCGTTTCAGTATAAATTAAATCCAGCTTTACTGCCAGCCCCCCCCCCCAAAGAAAACATCAAAAATACAAACTGAAAAAAAATTACTTTTGTTGATTAGGTTTTAATTTCTAAAAGTAATAGCCCTGGCTAGATAATTGCATGAGAATTAGCACTGAAATATCATTACCACTCAGGAACAGTAGCTCAGACTTTCAGTCTCCCTTAGCCAGTCATTCACTTCCACAGAATACTCTCTGTATTGAGCCACCTATTCATATAAAAACTACATTAAACATGACAGTGAGTCACACTGTACAATAAAATGAAAGACTTTCTAAACAGGTTTATATAAGTTAAGGCAGAGTTATATTTGTAATATTTTTATATAATCATATATAAATTTACACATTTGTACATATTTATATAACATCTGTATGTTTAGGCAAAGTTCTTCTTAAATTAATGATTATATTTTAATTGTATCTTAGCAGTGAACACCTGGAACAAAGTTAATGCTGTAGAGCCTTTTCTTTATTCCTGATTTCTGCTACAGGAACCAATAAGTTTACAGAGTTAAATGTGTCCCATAACTGGGAAGGAGAGAGTGTTTATTACACTGTAATACAGAGTAATAGAGTAAAGAGAGTAATAGAGTAGACCAAGAACTAAACAAGCACAGAACAAACAGTCTCTGTGTCAAGCAGACTACAGTCCTAATAGACCTCAAATTGTTCAATATTATGTGATTATTCCTGTCAAGCCACAATACTGAAAGAAACTAGCTGCTGGTTATCACTGGCAGAGATTAGCTGCTGTTGATTTAGACCTTTCCCAAACAGATGTTATTTCTTCTTTTTTCAAGTAACATTTTCCTGATTTTTTTTTTAATCTAGTAGACAATATCTGTAAAGCGTTTACTCTGTCTTCAAGCCACCAGATTCAGTACCTCTATTTTTACCTCTTTGAAATGCTTTTGGATTTAGTTACAATGATGTTATTACTTCAAATCCAGCAATGGCTTTATCTTTAAAAAAGATTGCAGAAAGATAAAGCTGAGCGAAATCATACTGCCAGGGATCTGGACTGTAAACATATCTTTTAATCTCAATTAATTGATTACTTTATGATCATAATTTATGGCACAATGCTTCAGGAAAAGGAACTAAAAAAAAAAAATCTATCTGTACAACAAAATGAATATCCTAAAGGCAATTTAACCATATGCTACATGGTATACAGAGAAGCCATGAAGCATGCTTTGTTTAGATATATATTTTGTAAGAAAAAGCTGCATGGAGCATTAAAGTTTCAGAGATGTGACAGTTTATGCAGCTCAGATGATTGAAGAGCCCTGTCTTAGACTTCTTGAATGACACACAAAAGATGCCAGTGATCTTATCCTGTGGCAATAAGACTCAGAACAATAAATTGTTGAAGTTCCACTCCCAGATGCTTCATTCATAACAACACAGATTGAGCACAGAGTGGCAATAACAATTAATAGTTCTGTCATTGGAAGGCATTATATGTTAAACAGAGGCACAACTGCCCACAGATTCCTGCTCATGCTTATGGGCAAATCCCAATGTATGGTTTTCATGTCTTTTCCATTAATACTAGCATAGGGGAACATGGATCTGTTTGCTATGCTTGTCTTCTTTCCTTTGCAGCAAGAAGCTCCTGTGATAGAAGCATCATAACATGTTCCCTCATGTCTGAGCAATTGCTCAGAATACTTTGTGCAAAACTGCATCTGACAAGGCAGCCTCCACACCATTTTCTCTAAATGAGAAGTTATATACTAGAGCACATTTGATAGCTGTAGCTACCACAATGAAATATACTGCTTGCAGTTTCCAAGAAAAATGTATAGATTTGGAGTAACTGAATATGCTCATTAGGCATCATGAGACTGTTTGTAATTATATATAGCACTGTAGGTATCAAATAGATACAACATTTAGTAAATAGCAGAGTGAGACAACACATTAGAATAGAGTACTTATCATCTTAAGATAAACACGCTCCACTTTCAAAGAGCTGCACAGAATTTTAATTAGGCAGCTACTATCACAGTGGGATCATGTGGAAAGGAGCCATTTGACAGTCTCTGGGAAGAGGCAGGAGTGTTATTAAGTAATTATTTTTACCATGATCACTGTCTTTTACTGCATCTATTGGGAGCTGAGTGAGGAACTTTTTGATTGATATAGAGAAGAACTCAATGAATTTACGAGTCACAGAGATTATAAAATTATTACTTAAAAAGTGTTCGGTCTGGAAAGTGAATTATGGGAACTGTTTTAGCTGGGAGTGTTCATACTGTGATTACTACAGTTTTTTGCATTTTGGCACCTTTTTCTCCCTTTTGTTATAAGCAGGAGACAACACTTCCATTTTTATCAGGTTCTTTCCTTTTCAGTAGAGTCCTGACATTGGCTTGGTCGGTACTGAGGGTGACTTGGGCCTGAGAGGGACCAGCTCTGAGCCTGCTCTCCCAAGCAGTCCCTGGTCGGCGTTTTCCCTCTTAGTGTCCCTCCATGCCTGCTGCCTGATTTCTACTGTAGCCTCTGCCCAGCAGTCAGCAAGAACAACTTCCTATCCTCACCGACACATTGGAAGAATCTCTGTACCGTATGGCAAGGATCAGGTGTTTCCAAGCTCAGAGGGTTGTTATCCTTCCCTGGTTCTAGTTCCTTTTCTGACTGTAATGACACAAATAGTGTTCCTGCGTCACTTTGACGTGGGGAGCCAGATGGCTGCTTTGCATCGATGATAACTTTCTGATGCAAGTGGTGGAGGAACCAACAAGGAAAGGCACGCTGCTGGACCTTGTGTTAACAAACAAGGAGGGACTGGTGGAGGATGTGAAGGTC
>Ga0065711_1007113_pt1 | contig 24526 bp, 9 predicted proteins | sample Hoacrofraction12_FD_59098 | JGI IMG/M metagenome (GOLD analysis project Ga0065711, IMG submission 59098) | Hoatzin crop microbial communities from Cojedes, Venezuela - Epithelial fraction 12 v2 (version 2) | ecosystem: Host-associated > Birds > Digestive system > Esophagus > Crop | place...
AAAAATTAAAACCCCCCCCCCCCCACCTCCCCTCAAAAAAAAGTTAAATCAATGGGGTTTAAGTACCCAAGTACTTGGTAACCAGATTCTTTTGTGCTTCTGGCCATATACGATTGTGAGGAATCCTTTGTAGTGACCTGTGTCTAGGAGGAACACTTTTGTGCTTGTGTGTCTTGTTCTTTTTCAAATTTCTAGTCAAAATTTGTCACTTCAACTTGTTTTCTATTAGTAATTTCATCCCCATCCTCTTCCTGACTAGGGAAGTTTCCCTTTAGAGAGAAGAAATCTCACACGGAGAAAAATATGCGAAGAAGTGTGATCAGTCTTTGTAACAGCATTTCTTTCTGTTTTTTATCTTGGACTCAAATCTTAAAAATATTTATATAGTATATTCCACAAATCTGTAGCTTGGGAGTCCAAATGTGATACATGCTTTAAACGTTAATTTTTTTGCTGTTTCATCTATGAAGATATAATTGATGGCATTAGCGGCCACATGCCCCAGTCTAGCATTTTTGGATTACATCTTCATGGGTTGTAGTGTTCAGAATCAGCTGAGAGTTTCTCTTTAGCACTCTACTGCAGTAGCTTCTAATCATCACTGTCTTATTCTCCAGAACTCAATTTCACAATATATTTGAGGCGATACACTTGAACTGCAGAGAAGAAGGCTTTATTTTCCTCTCTTTCAATTAAATTAATACCTGTCTGGGAGTGCTCTGCAGCTGCAAACTGGAGTTGGGTTCCGCTTGTAATGCACGTTAAACAGAAAATGGCGAATAAGGCGCTCCTTGGTAAACTTTTGTTACAGATAGCTTTATACCGCCAGTCTTTATAAAATTTAACAATCTGTTGGAGGCATTAATCTCCTGCTGTGACTTTACTTTCCAGTGTCAGGATTAGACATTTAATTCTCTACTAGACTGTAAGTAGCACTGAGACGTTTTGGTTCTAAAATTGTTATATAGCCATGGAAAACATCATATTGGTGGGCAGTTTAACCTCTTTGAGCTCAATTATAGCTGCGAATCGACAATGATAAAACAGCCCTAAATAGTGCTTAGAACATGATGCTATCAAAACTAGCAACTGATTCTGCACCATAAACTGACTAAATCGACTGAACTGGAAAGACATAAAATATGCCTGGTGGTATACCAGTCATACTTCAAAAATATTTGCAGGTCTTGATGTTTTCCTTCTATAACTTTGTGCTGATCTGGCATCGTTCTTTTTGCTATATGTTAATTAATAAAGTTTTCCTCATGACAAAATGAATTAAGCAAGACCTTTATTTAATGTTCTTTTTCCTCTGACAAATGGAATTTCATGTAGTGGAAACTACCCACACTTTGAAGTCACTTCTAACTTAAAAATTCAGTAGGGTAAAAAGAATCTAAAGCAGTGTTATGAGTAATAGTTTGTGTCATAATATTTACATCAGAATGCAGGGTAAACCAAGGCATTGTAAAGACATTTGTTAATGTACGTACGAAGGCCGGATCTCATGTTGGTTTTAGAATAAAACTTGGTGCAGTTTCGCCACATGTTTTATGACTGTTTAAATTCAAGTCGCAGACTTCTCCCATATCCTTTCGAGATGATGTTAGTTGGATCAAACAGTAAAATCTCTGTGTGCGTAAGCCAGCACTTTGGCTGGACTTTGTTGCAGTAGGCAGAGGAACATACAGGATTAGTTTTCCCGTAGTTATTTACCTTGATGAATACCCTAATTGGATCAAATAGACTGGTAATGCTGAGCTAATACTTTTAAATGTCTTGTCTTGTGCAATTAATATTACCCTGTCATGTCTCCATTTCAGCTATTGGATGAATATCTTATATTCATATTCCTGTCACATTTAACAAATGATTTTGTCAAGTCATTCTTTATAGTCTGTGGTGATGGATAGCAAAATTTGTGGTCTCCTGCGTATATAAAAAACGTTAACTATACCTTTTAAATTCAAAGCAAGGGCATCCTAAAACTCAGATAACCAATTTCTAAAGGAATTATAATGTGTGTTTACGTGAGAGGTCAGAAATATGCCACTGACATCTATGATTAACACAGCATAGGGAAAGAGAATTTTTTAATTTTGTATTTATCAAACCTGTGACAGTCAGAATTCAAATCTTTTCTTTATAGCTGCTGTAACTCAGAACTGCAGAAGGCAACATCCAGTTACCATTAGAAACAAGATATCCATTTTATTAATTCTTTTTTATTTATATATAACTCTACTGTTAATATAATTCTACAACAGCAAACCCCAAATTGCTAGTTAGCTGGCGGTCTTACTATCCTTTTTATTGATTTCTGTTATGTGGTTGTAGACTGAAGTTATTTAATACAGATAAAATAAACTGCGTATTTAAACATCCTGAGATTTTTTTCTTACGCTTCCATGGGGCATATTGTTGTAATCGGATCTGTAATACCACGTTAACCTCGATTAAAAATTGAATTGCTTGCTCATTGAACGCAGCACTTTGAAACAGATACCTCCTTTAGGAAAGATGTAAACAGAAAAATGTCAATGTTCATTTAACACTTGAATTAGTTTTTTCAGTGCAGTAAATGGTAGGTTTTATTGATAACATCACTGAACTTGAGCAAATGGTTTGGTTTGTGGGTTTTTTTTAAGGAATTCTGCTGAGAATGAGATGGAAATCACATGGGATTTTTAAAACTTTTGTGTGTTTCTTTGGAAACACCACCATTTGGTATGTTTTTGTTCCAATAGGCTTCAAAAAATCTGACTGTAGGTACTGAAGTGAGGCATCTGACTAAGGAGCAGAGCTTCTCAGCAAGTGTTGGGAGATGGACATCTGCAGAGGGTGATTAAGCAAACAGGAGATGAACCCTCTCTGGCAGTATCTCTCCCTTAGTGCTGGGAGAGAAGGGATGGTGCAAACAGACCCGAAGGGCGGTCTGAAAGAGATTTCAATAGAAGAATAAAACAAGAGTCAAATGGATATCAGCAGATTGAGGAGAGAAAAACAGAAAGAGAATGAGGTGAAAATTGTGGCTGCCACACACTAGCTTCCTAACTGTTGGCGGGTCTCTTTGATGTATTCTTCTTTTTTTCTTTCCCCCCCAGCCCCCTCCATTTGTATGTATTACTGTTTTAGGTATTCTGAATGCCTTTAATCATTTTGGAAGTGGAAGAATACTTTCCAAGTAGAATCCGAGTAGGATTAAATTTTAAGAGGAATTAAAAATTGCTGTTCTTAGTGCATTGGCTGCTTTAATTGTAACAGAAATAAGAGAAATGCTGCATGCAAACCAGTATGTGCTATTTAGCTTTGCTTGTCTTTACTCCACCACTCAAGGATGGAATGGAAATATTCAAAGTTAGCTTTCTCCTTATTCAAATACAGCTGACAATTGCTGCTGTCAAACAGCAAATGCATCTTGGATCATGTATTTACAGTGCCTAACAATATATAGTTTTCAGTATGACCAGGTGTTTTGATGACACCTTGTCTAGCTAGAGCTTTCTTGTCTGGACTGCAAAATAGAGAAAATTACCTTTCCTGATGTTTCAGCTAACCAAAAATTCATGATTTAAGGAGACTAATGGCTAGCCAGACCTCCAGGCTGAGTATCTCCCAGCTTGTCTTTGAGTCCACAGTTTTTCATCCTTAACAACAAAAAAGCTGCAGCAAACATGCTAAAAATTATTCTGATCCATATTCCTATAGGGCAATTAAGCTTCCAGTAAAAATTACTTAAGATTTCAGTCATCTTTCTGGCTGTCTTTCAAATTTTAGTGAAGTTTGATGTTAATTAGTGGTTATTAGCAAGGAAGAGGTTAGTGACATCATTCTTACAGTAATATTGTTTCAAGCAGATGTTTTTGTGAAATAACAGGTGTCTCATCTTCAGTAAGTCGTAGGGTGGGCTTTTTATTTTTTAATAAATTTTGGTATGTTTTCTTATCTGCCTTGAAAATGATTAGAAAGGTTTTCTGTTTCTACCTGTGGGAGGTATTTGCAAGAGATTACGAAGAAGAAGGCATGTGCTAAACTCGTTATTGCTTAGAATACTATTCAGTGTAGGAATTGGAGAAGCCTTAGACATACTCATGCTAAAATTTTTTTGATAGTTGCTTGAAGTTAAGCTCCTTAATCCATATTTGGCTTTTAAATGAGCGGAACTGTTTTTTAAAGTAGTGTGCAGCTTTCCGTTCTCATCAATTTGCCAATGTATTGCGTGGGTAATCACCATCATCCTCTATAGATCCGTTCAGTCCAGCAGGATTAGATGTGCAAGTTGGCATGAATCTCAGGAGGGTTTTGCAATGCTAGGCCCTTAAGTGTTTGATATTTGTCTGCTTGCTGCGAATATATACCTTTGAAGAAAGACAGAAAAATCCCAGACTCCCTTACAATGCAGTGAGATGCGACACATCGATGCTTAGATATAAGTAGCCAATGAGTACAGTGGGAATGTATATAGATAATTCACCTTTTATTTACTGGTCGACTTTCTTTTGTCACAGCTACGGAAGGCGGTAATGGATCATATATCGGATTCGTTCCTGGAGACCAATGTCCCATTACTGGTTCTCATTGAGGCTGCAAAAAGTGGTAATGAGAAAGAAGTGAAGGAGTATGCTCAGGTCTTCCGTGAACACGCCAACAAGTTAGTTGAGGTAAGTGGCCTTAGTGACACAGCTAGATTTCCATCTTGCCTCTCTGGGAGACGCAAGCAAAATGATCTACTGGCTGCGATGCTAGAGGCAACATTTCTGTAATACAGGTTTCAGCAGTTTTGGTCAACTTTATCCCAGTGATTGCCCAGCAAATGTCTGAACGACTGGCAGAGAGGAGCATGTGCTGTACTTTAGTAGTTCCTTAAAGTAAACAACCATGTTAAAAATGGTATTTCCAGTATTTTGTCAAAAGTCATGAGCAACAAGAAGTAAATGGCATTTCAGTTTTACTAACAGTATGATAGATCTTAATCTCTTTTAAGTAAAAAGCCAAACAGGTCCTTCACAATACTGTGCCTGGTACTAGCCAAAGGCTGCTCTAGACTGAAGAGTCTGTCATGCTGAACTAGAATAATGAAAAGAACATATAGAGAAGGCATAGCCTTAAGACCAGATTTACTCTTGAAAGGTCTGTGTTACAAATATATATATATATAGAGAGAGAGAGAGTATCTTCTCTTTCTGAAGAGACCTACTGTGTAAAGTCAAATGATAATTTGAAGTCTTCCGGGATGATATTGAAATAGCTCCATTCTACTATGAGGAGTGTAAAACATTGATTGAAACCTGGATGCTCACTGAATGGACTTTTAATAAAATACTGATAATCTTCATCTCAGTTTGCGCTTTAACAGATCAAGAACTATGAAAAATGCTTGTATTTCTTGACGACAAATGTAACTGTGATTTGCTTGATGTTATTATGTGGCATTATTGACTTTCCTGTACTAGCATTATTTTGAAGAATATGTAGCCCCTTTGCAACCTCTCTAGCTGAACTGTGTGTTCTTTAGCAAAAGAAAATGCTATTTGGGAACTACTGATGTGACAAGTATTGAACTATACTTTTGAATAGCTTCTGTTCTTAAAACAGACATCATCCTAATCCTTTAGAACCTGAGCTGCAGCAAGGAGTCAGGGTTTCTTTGTTACGAATCACCAAAGATAGACAGCTTCCTGACAAAGATGTATGGGGGGGATATTTTTAGTGGGAGTAAGGTGCTGTTCTGGAGTATCTCACTCTTCCCATGTGCAAAATGGGCAGTCAGTGTACCTCATTCAGGGTCTAGGAGTCAGGTGTTTACTACAGTACTGAACTTGTAGGCACCTAAAGGTAGGACCTGGGGTTTAACAGCTCTGGCTGGATTCTGTAGAATTCTGTATACAGTAAGGTTTTTTACTTCTTAGCTGCAAGAGGAACACAGGACTGTTGGCAGCTTTCAGTCCTGGCTCCTCTGAATTATGCAAAGATTTGTTACTGCTGCCTGGTGACCTGAGCTGTAGAAGTGAAAAACAAAATTGCTAGTGGGTATGTAAAAAGAGAAAAAAACAAACAAACAGAACACCCCTCCACAGCATTCAGTCCCCTCCTCCACAAATTTGCAACAAAGTGTTACAGTTATGGGTCTAATAGCATTATTAAAAAGTCAAAAATAATCAAGTAGATATTTTTAGAAAGAGAATAAGAGGTGGTGACATAAAAGGAGGGATAATGCCCCTTAAAGGCTATAGTAAAAAAAAGTCAACAGCTTCCCCTCCCCTCGCAAAAAAAGAAAAAAACTAATCAAAATCCAAACACCACCTTTAACTGGAAGAAACGCGAGAGTGATTACAGTTATCTAGCTCTGGTTTTAGAAGCCTAACATTACGTTAGACTTGTATTTGAGACCAGCCTAGAGTTTGGTTGCTGATTTTGAACATTATGTGGACATCATTAGATACTCCACCGATAAAACAATGATGATAATAATGATAGATATCTTGGCCCTAATAGCCAACATTTTAATTCCATTTAGATTGTTCCAGACTATTAGAAGCAGATTTTTAATTGATTCTTGTGTCTCTGACATCTGGTACTAGCCTGTGGGTCCATCCTTACTCTTTTCCAAAGATGGGTTCTTTTAGGTGAATCTTAGGCTTTTACTTGCAAAGATTATTTCTGGTTTGGGTAGTACAGTATATTGAAGAAATTAATTTCTAGTGCAAGTGGAATTTTGAAACCCAAGTTTCAGGTTCATCATACTGCACAAAAAAATAAATATTTGGAATAGATTTTTGTCCCTTGTACACTAGATTTTGCACTTAAAATAGTTTCATCATTTTTGCTTAATGATGCAAAATGGTATCTTAGCAGATGGGTTTCTATGGTTTTGTGGGTCAACTATTTTGCAAATAGTAAAATGTGGTTTAAAGATGAGACATAATCAAGTGACTATGGAATTGGAGATCCTTTCCCAGGCGCAGGGCCAGAATTGCTTGCTAATATATGCAAATATAGTTCCACTGAAGTGTGTGGAGTTGCACTTGCTTATATTAGAGAAATTTGGCACTGTAAATCCAATACGGTGAAATCTCTATAATATTAATTGTTAATTTTAAAAATCAGAATCTGAAATTCTTTGATGTCGTACCAAGCTCAATAGAAAGTCTATCAAAAGGTCAGGAAAAATAATCCATGTTTTAATACTTCTTTATGTAAAAGCTACATTTTACAGTTCTGAGAAAAAAAAATGCTTTCTTGATAATTGGTGAATGCAAATGGCAAAATTTTCTTTGCATAGCTGATATATTTTTTAAAATATCTGCCGTAAGAATGAGGCTTACAGAAGTTAACTTTCTTTTCTAGTCCATATTGCAGAATATTTAAATCTTCTTTTAAGACCTGCATTCATCATTTATGTTAAGAGGTGGGGAAGGGAAAATACATAACATTTTGACTTTTGCTTTTCACTTGACCTGCTATGATATGCCTTATTTGAGAATAATAACTACAAAGATGAATTCTCATTTTTCTAGACATTCACTGACAACCAGTTTTGTCTATGGGTTACGCAGGAAACCCAGAGTAAGGTGTCATGACATGAAACTTGGGGTACTTTATCTGTGATACCTATGATTAGAAGACACCTTCTCTCAGGCTCCCTCCAGAGTCCAAGAAGACAGAGCACCTCAAGAATGAGACCTAGCTTAACTGTGATGTGGATTATCCAGAATGACTCAAGTTGTCATACAGATACTTGGGGTGAAAAATGATAACAAAATAAAACAGAATTTAGATAATAACATTCCAGGCCCAGATGGCTAACTCTTTTCCTTCAAATCATATTTGAGCAGTCAGTTCTCAACTCCTCTGCCTTCTGAAACTGAAGTTAAAATGATGGTGCCTTCCCAGGTCATGATCTTTACCTCATGAATTGTTTTAATGTTTTTTTAAAAATTTATCTCTAATGATTGAAAGTCAATAAATGCCTGAGTTGTATTGCCAGCTTCGAATGTTACCTTGGGAACTCGTTTAACTTCTGTGTTCAGGCACCTTCATTTGTAGCATAAGGTTAATGACAGATAAGACTAATACTTACCACACAAAGGCACTTGACTGATAAATCAGCTCAGATTTATTCAATGTATCTATCAAAGTACTATATGGCAGCTAATTAATTAATTTTTATTATTCTGTTCAGTAAAGCTCCCTTGGTTTAACTGTTGGCCCTCTGGACTGTTTCTTACAAAATTAAATTAAATACAAACCCGTTTTCCTGGGAGATGAAATTCAGCACTCATTAAACCCTTAAAGCCTTTATAGCAAGTTCTTTAGTTGCTTTCTATAGGAAACATCAACATTTTTGAAATTTAGTTAAGAACTGTGAAAATTCATATTGTAGGGCCTTCTAGTTAAATTAGTGGATTGGATCAGGCTTTCCATCCTCACAAGGATGGAGAAAAGTCCAAGAGGGTTCTACTAATGATTTAACCTTTGGGTGTTTTTAATACTTTTATGGCAGGCTTTCAGCATTTGGTGATCGGTGAACATTTACGAGAGTTAAATCCAGTTGCGTTATTCTTCCTTGAAACTTCTTTCCAATAAAACTAGAACAAAGGTTATTCTTGTTCTTTAGCATGAACTGATGCAGCACCAAATTTGAAACAGCTAAAAATAATCTTTTGAGAAGACAGTACCTTACCAGTTTTGCTTGAATTATTTTTTATGAAGAATTTTGCGCAGCCTACATGTATCTATCGGTTTCATCTCATACAAACTGAAAGATTTCTGGAGACACCCAAAAATAATCCAAGTTATGTTCTAAGTACGCTTGGCTACTGGAAGAACTGTGTTAGGTAATGCTTTATGGTGATTAAAATTTGATATAGTACAAGCAAATCAATAGTTGTGTGGTAGTTTGTAGCAGATGAAACTGAACAGCAGCATTTCTGTTTCTGGTTTATAGTCTCTTTGTCCATTAAGACTTGCAGGACTCCTTAACTTTCTCCTGACCGTATAATTGCCACTTTGAAGAGGATACTGGGGTTACTTGGGGGAGTTTAATGGCTTGATTTTTTTCTTATACAATTTCAAGGGGAAAAAAGTTGGTGTTTGAACTTCTTTATAAAACACGATGCAGGCTACCCTCTGTATTCCAAGAACTGTATTATTTATAGCTCCCTAGTTTAGACTGACCGTATGTTTTTCCATCATAAAAGTGGAAACAGGCTTGCACACTGAAGACAGGAGCAAAAAAACACTGCTAGCATGCAGAGCACACAAAACAAAAGGTTGGATCTGCTCAGTGACCCCTGCTTGCTTTGATTTGGAAAGGAGGGGAGAGAGGAAAAAATGTTAAAGAAGATTTTATTATGGTGGTCGACAGTGAATTTAATCTAGATTTACAACAGCAGTAAAAGAACTATATATCCAACCAAATATTTTTTCATTCTAGAAATATGTCTCAGAGAAGCACAGTGTGTTTAGTCCCTAAGAGAAAGTCCAGCTTTGCATTTCTTAGCAAGTGAAGATCTTCTGTGTAAATCCGTGATGCAATCGATTTTGATGGAGCTCTGACAGTTTATAGCGTGGCACTCTAGCTGGCTTTCAGGAAGTACTAGTGATCTTCGGAAGGAATACATAACAATCTTTTGTTCATGTTTTCGTAAATATTGTGTAAGTTCATGAACTGAGTTCAATTTTCATTTCAAGATAGACAAAAACCAGAGTAACAAGCCTAAGAGTAAAATACTTGGCTCATTTATTTCTGCAGCTTTAAGGAACGAAGAATGTTCCTACTGATGTACTTAACAAATACCTCTTTACTTGAAATGCTCTATTCTTTTTTTATTGAAGTGCACATCACCGCATTATCAGAGTACACAACTAGCTGTTTTCTTCTGGTAATGAAGAAAAAGTGTCAATATTCTTTCATAGCTTCTGTATCCAACTTCTATCACGAAAAATCTATATTCCCCTGAGTTTCCTCTTACAGACTGATCAGCTTTTATTCTTGAATTTTTTGTTTAGTTGACATTAAGCTAGATAAAAAATAATGTTTAGAACATAATAATCCTTGGTTCTAATCAAGAAGTGTTAAGAAGGTCATAGATTAGTTTAATTCAAGCCCTTCAAGTTGAGAGATTTTATGTGAAATTAAAGCTGTGGGCTATCTCTGTGTCCTAGTGTTTCATCTGCTCATTTTGGTTTTAATTTCCATCTCGGGCCTTTCTTCACTGCGTGGGCAACAGATGTTCTTAATTCCTAGTAAACATCATGAGTATATTGACGATAGCTACAACCACAAGTCCAATTAATTGCAATGAGAGTCTGAAAAGCTTGAACTCTTTGCATTTATTTCGTGTGAGTCCCTGCTGTAGCCAGATTTAGATAGTCCATCTCTTCACCTTGAAGGTGTACATGTCTTTGAGGCAAAGTGAACTCAAACTCTTTCAGGATAAAACTTTCTGGTAATGCTATGTTATTGGTGAACTCTTTATGCTGGCTTTTTTAACTTACATTGGCCACTGGATACTGGTAGTCCACTGGGATCTGTGCCTGTTTCATCTTCCGATGATTTCTAGATTAACACTGAAATGAAATCAAATTGTGCTATAGAAAAGATGAGGCACAGAAATAACTGCTGCTTTGTGACTTTTTGAGCCTCTTGTGTACCTGTCCCTGAAGAAGATAGGTTATTAAAGGAGTTAAGTAATTAATGTCTACATTTTCAAGACTGCTTTCATCCAAAAGCCATCTCTGCCTTCAGGCAGATTATTCTCTGAGGCTTACAATGCCTGCTGCAGGAGGAACCATTTGCAGAACTTGCCTGTGGTCTGCAGGCTGCATTGTTAACACAGAAACAGGGCTGAAATTAAACAATGTGGCGATGGAGAGCTTGGCTACAGCAGATGCTGAAGGCCCTGGATGCTGATGCTCAGCATCTGCCCTTAGCAGGTTTCTGGGGAAATCCAGGAATCAAGGATGGCTGAAAGGGGAGGAGCTTCCTTGTCTCACAGTTGCTTTGGCAATATAGTTCTGCTTCCAAAACTTTTTCCCACTAATAAACGCCCAAGTAAACAAGCACACCAGATTCTGTGACATTATGAGCATTATCTTGAGTAATCATTTTCTATTCATTTGTCCGTTTCCTTTATTCTTAGATTGCTAAGCTTCTACGCCTCATAGCAGCACCAAAAGGGTTGAAGGACAATTTTATTTGTTCACACGTTTTTCTATCGTGTGCATAATAAGCAAACGCTACATAAAGGTAGCAACCTGCGGGTAATGATGGTTCTTTTCTTCCTTCCCAGAAGAAGAGTACAAGATCAAAAAAATTTTAAAAAAGTGAGTGGTAAATTGCTGCAGAATCTCCATGTCAACTTGAATGTGTCTTTAGCTTTGGGACTGTACACACAAAGCCAGTGCTGTGCTCTTTGTGTTATCTGATTTTTCTGTAGGTCATCATTCATTAGCAAATGGCCGTATTATGTGTTTTTACACATCGGAAAAAAGATTTCTATAAAAAGGCTGGAGGATTTTCCAGAAATGAAAATATACTTTGCCACTTCACTTTTTTGCTGTAATGTTTTAACATATCTTTTCTTTGTATATTGTATTAATTATTTTCATAAGAAATACTTCATTTTCTCCTTGCAGAAAAATTTACTCCTAGTAATTTCCTAGTATTTTCCAGTTAGCCAATTTTTTATAAAGATAATTAACTTTTAACTATTCTTATTTACAGCCTCTGTAAAAGAGACGAAATCCAATTACTCCCTTTTTAATCACTGAGTCATTTTTTAAAAATCTTTTTTCTGGTGAATAACACCTGCTTATCTAGGGACTCGCTTCTCCAGTGTGATCACACTACTGTGCTGTGATTCATGTGGTACATTTTCCCAAAATAAAACAACTCCTACAAACTCCAGTATCCATTTATGCCTACTATCTCATACAACCCAATCTCATAGTAGTCTATGTTATTTAAAACTTGTTAATAATACAATCAAGAGCTATAGGTACCATTTTAATTAGTTGATTAAGTAAATTATTTGTTTAGCTCTTCCTAAGCAGTTGTTTGATTTTGTAACCTTAGTATACTAAGATGCCATACAACATCTAGGCTGGAAATCATCCCCTAACTCTTCCATAGGAAGGGCTGCTTTGTTAGTGGAAGGGGCCCTCTGGAACCTAAATGTCCTTTTGCTTTGAACTTAAACACTTCCAACAGACATGATTTTTATTTACAGACATGTCATCTCTTCTATCAGGGAAGAGATAAAAGTAAGTGGAAGCTCCTGAGACAGATACAAGCCTTCCTTCATTACTGCCTCATCAGTGAGAGAAGTAAAACTAGTTGTTGTCAGAAGCATTGCTCTCAAAGTGTCAGGATGAATCCATGGCATCCGTCTGATGACGTGGTGTAAAATTCCCAGCTGAATGGCAGCTTAGGCTGCTCTATTTAGCAGCTAGAAATCAATACTGGCAGGTGCGTAGTTTACCTGCCTTCAGTTTTTTTTTAGTTTTGGGTTTTAATTTTTTTTTTCACTAGGCAGCAAATGTGAAAGCCTCTTCATTTAGCAGATGAAAATGAAATTTATTGCTGGCATCTGGCACTGACAAACCTATTAGATTTTTGGCAACATGGAAGAAAGTGATCTCTTACACAAAAAAATGGATGGTAATTGGAAGTGGGAAGTTCATCACGTGATGTTATCCTTTGAGAGAGGTTAATAAAAGATGGTAACTGCCTGTCCTTCTGTTAGTCATACGATGCGCCTTGTTTTATTCAGTTGTCTGCAGAGCATCACTTACGAGACTACCTTTCCCTCTCCCATTGACTGTTCTTGCTAGCCACTGGAAGAAGGATTTGTTAGAGCAGGTAGGGCAGTCTGTAATAAGCTGCACAGCTGGGGCTAAAAGGACCAAAAATAATTTGAGCAAACCTGTCTCTTTTGACTAACATGGTTAGGAAATATCAGGTAGAAATGCAACTAGTGCCACAGCTGACTTCTACTAGCTTCTTTGTTCTTCAACCTGTTTCACTTGTAGTAAAGATACTGAATGTTTTCAAGATGACATCAGAGCAAGGATCTTTTATTACCGTGTTGACTTCAAGACTTGTGCCTTTAACATTCAGAAAGACTTCTATCCATTAACTTCTTACTTTCTTCACTTCATGTGACTGTCCTCAATGCATTGTGTAATGCAGACATCTTTCCTGCTGCCAGCTGTGGGAATCTGAAGGGAATATGTGCTTTTGAAGACAGCAAGAAGACATACTAGGCATGTTAGTTACTCAAAGGTGATGTTTTCTAGACAGCCCCACCTAGCTCCCCTCATACTGTATTTTTACTCTCATATCCTATTTTTATAAGTGTTTTATTTGTGTCTCTGGCAACAAGTCCTAACCATAACTGAAGATTTTCCCAGTGTTTCCTTAAAAAGGGTACTTCAATCTATACTCTAGAAGTTGTATGTTTGGATTAATTTTTGCTGCTCAAGACAGGTTAATATTTTACTACTATGCAACATTTTTAGCATCTTGGCCTTTGTTCTGTGTTGTATTAGCATGGTTGTATTTCAATCTGTGTATATTAAGAACTGTACCTTTGCACATGCATCCTAGGTAAGAATGATGAGTTTAAGCGAATAACCTTAGTGCATGAAGTTTAAGAGAAGTAAGGGGAATGGTGGGGAATGAAAGAAAGGATGAAATACAAGAAGCTATGTTGGCACTCCAAACTCACATCAAAGTAGGAAATAAAGCAAACAGCTTATATTAGTATAGAGAAAGGGAATTTGTCATCCATGACTGAGCCATTTCCAGCATGCAGGACAGAAGTAGAGGGGCTAGAAATAGTGAAGAAGCCAAAAAGTTCAGTACAAGCAGAAGTACTTCTGCGGAGACTGAAAAGAGCATTTGCAAAACAATCATGAGTCAGAAATAAAGGAGAGCATTCAGACATGCTCAGAAAATCAGCAGAAGATGCACAAGGAAAAGCCACATCAAAGACTTGAAGGCAGAATGACATGGTTAATGATGGAGTTTTGAAGAAGAAATTGTAATCAAGAAGTGTCATGATTTTGGACAAAAGTCATAGCAGCTTCGATTTTAAAAAAGTTTGCAATTGAGATATATATGGCAAAATTTCAAATATAGACTCTTGAGTAATAAAGTTTCTTAATCCAGAACAAAGTATGCAAATACAGAAATAGTCATCTCGAAAGACCAGTGTCGTAGGTACACGAGAGTTGTACAGAAGTGTCTGTGTTGCTTTAGCTTAGGCAATGTGTGAGTCATAGTGTACTCTATCCTGTTTTTTTTTTCCTGTATCCTATTAGCTAGATTCTAACCAGCATAGTGGTTATGATGGTGGACCCATCATAGGTGTATCCTACTGCTTCTACTAAAGTGCCAAGACTGTAGCTGTTTAGTTGTTAGTGCGTAAATGTCAAAATTGTCATTATTGCCTAAATATTGCTGGTCAGTGATGCTGGCTGTGTTGGCTTTTCAGAGTTCCTGTGGCTGAGGGGTACGCTGGGAACTTTGCAACAAACTGTGTTTGAGTGTTCATAGTGGCACCCACATCCATTTCCCTTGGCATATTTACCATACCCTGGTGTATTTATTTTTTAGGAAGACCAAAATTCCTCATCTCAAGTTTTGATTAGAAACTTTTCACTGATGCCAAATCCATAACCAATTACACTGCGTAACTTCAACAGTGAATTCCCCTCAGTACTAAATTTTATTACTTTCTGTAATCTAAAGATGGGTATTTCATATTTTTTAGCCCTTACAGTTTGCTATACAACTTATCTGCACGTCTGTTAAGAAGGACCTTTCTTATAATAAATCTGTTCTCCACATAGACACTTGCAAATTTTCATCCAACAGCTAAAACTCCCAAACTTTAGGCTGTTTAATGAGGTCCTTTGGTCTCTTCCCATAAGCCATTTTGTTTCCAAAAGTTTAATTACCTGTGCGACTCATCTCTGTACCCCCCTTTTTTCAGCAATTTCACTAGTGTGTCTATGTAAAAACATAAAATGTCCTACTTTTTCTTAGCATTTACTAGAAGGAAGTAATACCTGTAGGCATAGCATTTTGTGGATTTACTTGAATGCAAAAATCTTGTCACATCAATATGTTTTGTGTCTTTTCCTGGAATTCCAGGTGTTTTCAGTAATGAAATACACCTTTTGCCATTTTGGATGAGTTCAATAACTGTTGTTATTGTGTTTTCACACTGTAGTCTAAGCCTTGAATGGCCTGTGCAGCTTTAAAATATTTTTTTCTGTCAAAATAGATCCTCAAGATTACCAGCAGAGTCGGATAAACCATGGCTTTTTTTCCCCCGGGATAGTTGTTATTTGGACAAAATTTACATTTCTTGCTGGAAGCCTTTGCTACAGAATCACATGAGGGAAATGGTAACAGAGATCAGGGCGATGCTGTGAATGGACACAGAGCAGGCTGTAAGAAATAAGAGTCTGGGAGGACTGCTGGGGGAAGAGAAGGTTTTAGGGTGAATTTTCAGTTAAATTACTTATATGTGCTTGCAATGCTGCTGCTGAATGTCAAGTACATATGTGATTAGATTTTTTTTTTTTAAGAGTTTACTCATGCTTTATTTTTTTTTTCACTTGTTAAAAACCAATGGATTCAATAAGAAAATTCAACATTTCATGTAGATATCGATCCAGAAAGTAAGTATTCTCGGTCATAAACTTTCTTGATAAAAACTTGAGCTCAGTGATGAAGGAAAAGAGACATTGGAAAACCTAGAGCACTGCAAACCTGCTATGCCTCATTAGTTCAATACAATCTAAACTCACTTAGAAAAGAACCAGATATTACTGAGTAAAATACTACAATCCTAATAACAAGCTTCCTTGGTGTTTGAAAGTTATTTTTATACCTTAATTTGGAGATGTTTAAAAAAAAAAATCACTACTCTGTTAGAATAACATAAAAAACTTGTGGATCACATTTCAGCAGAAAATCCTTCAAGATATTGGTGATAATAAGGGAAGACTGAATTAATGACTTAGCATGAAAAGTCATTGGCTTTGTTGATTTATTTCCAAGTTCAGAGAATCAAAGAAAATAATTCAGTGGATTTTCCTCAAAGTTCCAGAAAGTTTTTCCTATGGCCTCAGAGCAAGCGTGAGGCACTTCAGCCTGAGGACAACTTCTTAAGAAACTTAGAACTACCTGAGAAAAGGATTTTAGCATGAAAGTGTAATCTCAACAGTAAGTTTAGTCTCACAGAACACAGCTTATAAAACTTCAGGTAAAATTGTGTTTTGATGATCCTGAAGTGGTTCCAAGACTTCAAAAGTTCAGGAAAAGAGGTTCTGTAAGCCTTAATCTCTTTACAATACATTATGCTTGAAAGCACAAGGTAGAGAAGGGAGGAAAAGCCAAGATTTTATCCATGCCCATACTTCTGGCAGTTAGCAGGCTTGCGGAATAGAGGTTCTGCTTCTGAAAGATGAATGACTTACAGGCTAGTGATTATCACCCTAGTTTCTGGGTCGTTCTACCTAGGTGCGAAAGTCAAGTAATTTCTTTATAATGACAAGCTTTTATCATGGAGCCAATAATGGTGGTGTTAAGTGTCTCCTTGTAGTGCATAATTCCATAGGAGTACCCTTTGAGGTACCAATTAAATGACTCAAGTTTTTCATTTACTTGTAATGAAAATCAGTACAACTTTTACTCATAGATATGCAGAGTGTGTAGCTGATCAGCTATTACCTTTCCAACACATAGTGTGTACTGTTCTATTGTTTAAAGGAATTTGTAAATTTTACCACGCCCATGGAAACACTTAAGAGCTGCTATAAGATTTTAAACCACTGTTTGTGACATGACTGAAAAGTCCCATGGATGTCTTTTTGTTGCAAAAAATACTATTGCCATAATGTCAGCAAGACAATGAAGGCGCTTAGCAGAGTATATTAACAAAAGAACAAGGAAATTAACATACAGAATTTTTTAGATCAGTGAGGGGAAAATGAGAAAGACGCAATAATGATACGTTATTTAACTCAGTACAACTTCCTCAGTGGGATAATTATTCTTGCTGGGATGCCAATTTACCTGAGTAAAGTTTATGTAGGAGAGCAAAAGAGCTGAGGCTTTGTGCTATCCCTCTCACATAATATCAAAAGACATACCTCTTAACAAAAGAATGCTTGGTAATTTTGTTCAAGTTTAAGTTATAAAAATTGAAGCGTACACCAGAAATGGTAGCAGTTGTTGCTGCTGACCACTGTACGCTACAATATTGTATAATATTAAATCTCCCATAGTGCATAGTATTGGAATTAATCACTGAGTTACCTTGACATCCCCTGGTTTGAAGAAAATCAAACACTTAAATAACACCAGCAGGAAGCTGCGATGCTTCACATTGACAGTCTGTATAAAAAAGTAAGGGGAGATCAAATTCTGTACCTTGTGTTGCACACCAGTATCTCAGTATTACTGTGATCTTTGGCTGTTTCATTGAATGATGGTAAATCTAGATAGCATGAATAGATCCCTGGCAACCTTATACAAAAGGTTCTACATCAGTGCAAAATATTAATTATACTAATTTGAGACACAAGATTTTCAAAAGCCTAACAGATAAAAGCATTAAGGCCATAAATCATTAATTTAATCTGATTATTTTCAGTCAGTCTCTTATTTACTGTGTGCTCAATTAAAAACTGAGGTTAATGAATCTTTCAAATGTACTGTAATATTCTAGAATTCATTATTTCTGCACACCCCTGCCCCAGGTCAAAGTCTATCTATTTTTTTTCTCCTCTCCCTCCCTTTTTGGATTAGAGAGGAACTTCTGAGTTACACCATATATTTTCATTTCTGAAAGTCGCTGATAGTGGTTTTCCCATCTGAAATGATGTACAGAGAATGAGATGGCAAAAAGCCAGAAAGCAGCAGGAGCTCTAGAGTGCAATACGCAAGTGTAGTTTTACCTTAAGACTTACCTTACATCTTTCAGTCTTTCCCATTTTCTGCAGTAGTTACCTTCTTCCTCATCCATATCAAGGCCAAAAATCAGCTTTCACTTTAGTTTTATTTTTAGTAAAACTCAGTATTTTGCTGAGAAACTTGCATCTCTTTCGCCACTTTTGAATTTTCTGATTTGCAAATATATGAGGTGTTATCTAAATATACCCAAATTTTGTAACAATTATTGAATGATTCATCATTTTTGTGCATTAGAGTTACAAATACAAAAACTTCTTCCCCAATATTTTTGCTGAATATGGTATTCCTTGTCTTTACCAGCCTCTTTACCGTCATAAAGACTTTTCTCTTTTGGAGAAGAATTATTTCCTACATCATCAAAACAAGAGGATAGCAAATTTTATTCCTTCCCATTTTTTAAGATGGTTAACACAAAAATGTGTGGTATTTTGCAAGCCATAAGTAGACATGTAAAACCAGTTGCTCAACTGGTATAAAATAAGACTTTCTCCGTCTTCACAGGATCAGTGTCAGCCTCCATCAACCAGGTATAAATCCAAGGCTTCTAACTGGACTGAAATGAGAACTACAACAGCTTGGGTTGTCTTAGGATTTGGGTGAAGTTTCTTGCCTCAAACACCTTTTAGTGCTCAAGAGCACTGGAAGTCTGTATTACTTGATATCTTTTTGTTGTTGTTGTTGAATTCAAAATGCTTTTTAAATCTAAGCAATAGTATTATCTACACTTTGTAGGTAATATCCTAGAAGGTGAAGTGAGTTGCCCAGACTGTATTAGTGGACCAGTGGCAGATCTAGAAAAAGAATCTGATCGCTGTGACTTCTGTTGGTGGTTTACCAGCGAGGCTTTCACACTTCTTGTTCTGGTTTCTAGATGTTATTCATACTATATTTAGAATTTTGGTTGACTTCTTATTTACATATCTCTTAAAATAGCAAACTAGATACTAGGGAGCAAAAAGCTTTGAGTGTTTAGAAGCCATTAGATACAGCCTACGCTTTACTATATATAAGCCAGTGAAAGTAAACATAGTATATTTCCAGGATTAATTTTAAATAGGTAGAACCTTTCTAACATATAAGATGAAATTAATTTTGCCTAACTTTTGCCTTAGACTAATCTTTTAGCCATATAGATGGGTATTGTCTACACCCTCTGAGTCATCATTGCAGAGAGATGTACTTCTAAAGTCCAAAGTACAGCTATCGGTCAAAATTTGTGGGATGCATTGATGCTGAAAATATCTTTGTCTTGCACAACTTTGTAGGGATCCTAGACAATTAGGTGGCAATAAATACCTTTTAGATAGCTAATGTCGAGTTACATATGGTGAACCTTTGTCTGTAATCACAAAAGTCGTGTCTGTGGTAAAAGTTTTCTACTGCAGAAGTCACTGTTGTTGCCTGTGGTGTGACTTGTGATTCTGCCCTCAGTTACTTACGGTGGAGATGTTATGTACTTGTAACTACCTTCTCATGAAAGTACAGAATGCTTCATTTGCATCAAATTCTTCCCTTGTAATAGCACTGTAATATGAAGTATTGATATCTATGATATACACAGGATCAAGTGCACCCCCAGCAAGTTTGCAGATGACACCAAACTGTGTGGTGCAGTTGACACACCGAAGGGAAGGGATGCCATCCAAAGGGACCTGAACAATCTGGGGAAGTGGGTCCATGTGAACCTCATGAGGTTTAACAAGGCCAAGTGTGAGGTCTTGCAAGTGGGTTGAGGCAATCTCCAGCATCAGTACAGGTTGGGTAGAGAATGGATTGAGAGCAGCCCTGAGGAGATGGAGTAGGGTGTGTTGATTGATGAGAAGCTCAGCATGACCCAGCAGTGTGCTCCTGTAACTCAAAAGGCCGACCATATCCTGGGCCACATCAAGAGAAGCATGACCAGCAGGTCATGGGAGAGGATTCTGTTCCGCTGCTCTGCCCTGGTGAGACCTCACCTGGAGTCCTGCATCCAGCTCTGGAGCCCTCAGCACAGGAAACACATGGACCTGTTGGAGCGGGTCTAGAGGAGGGCCATAAAAATGATCTGAAGGATGGAACACCTCTCCCATGAGGAAAGGCTGAGAGAGTTGGGGCTCTTCAGTCTGGAGGAGAGAAGGCTCTGAGAAGACCTTATTGTGGCTTTTCAGTAGTTAAAGGGGGCTTAGAAGAAAGATGAGGAAAAACTTTTTAGCAGGGCCTGTTGCAACAGGGCAAGGAGTAATGGTTTTAAAGTAAAAGAGAGTCGATTTAGACTAGGCATAAGAAAGAAACATTTTACAGCGAGGGTGGTGAAACCCTGGACCAGGTTGCCCAGAGAGGCGGTAGATACCCCATCCCTGGAAACATTCAAGGTCAAGTTAGACAGGACTCTGAGCAACTTAATCGAGTTGAAGATGTCCCTGCTCATTGCAGTGAAGTTGGACTGGATGACTTTTAAAGGTCCCTTCTAACCCAAGCTATTTTATGATTCAAAATCTCTTTGAAAGTGAGACAATCAGAGGCACGTGTCTAAGGGGAACATCAATGTTTCCCACCTCATGCAGGCTGAAGGCATGTTTCTCTAATATTTTCTTTTAAGCTGTGGGGAAAGAACAATATCCTGTGGCCATTGCTTGTGGTCAGTCTAGATCTTAGTCTGTTTGATATTATTTTAGTCTGCAGTGTCTTTCAAAGATGCTCCTGTTTCCATCTTATATGCGTCAAAGCTATCTTGGCATGTAACTTTAACACAACAGATGGCACACAGTGCAACTTGGCTGACCTCTACTTTGAGCACTTAAATAGCTAAACTGATTTTATTTTCATAAAATACACTTCCAAGAACTTCTTACACAGTGGACTGAGCTGAATAGCTATCAAGTGCCAGTTGCTATCCTGTAGTTGCCATAGATGAAGAGGTCAGTTTTAACAATGGTTTCATGGGATTGAGAGACACTTCCATTGATTTTAATGAGAACCATAGGGATGAAATACCTTAATCTTGCGTTTTCCTCCAACTAAGACAAGGAAGCCAAAATGACATTGGTAGTAGCACACATGGACTTCATTAGTGTGTGTTTCCAAAGACATAATCTTATTTTTCAGTATCATTGAAAAGAGATTGTGGACAAAGAGGGCTTGCGACACTGGGAACTGAAAAATTGTGCTTTAAAGTGCTCAGCATCTCAAGACTATCACTTTTTTGAAGGTTTTCTTTTTACCATTGTTATGCCATTGTCCTGATGCCCCCTTTTCTCCTGTTACTTACCCTACTTTTAGGCTGGATTGCAACACCGTTGGCTAGCAGGTCTAGTTCCTTAGTAGGCCAGGTTTTATTTTCTGCCAGAGACTTCCTGAAGGAGTTCAAGAATACCATTGCAAAACTCAAGAATGCCATCCCCTCAAGAAAAATGAACACTAGAAGTTCATGTATCTACTATAATGTGAAGAGTAGAATAAAATAGTTATTAAAAAGTGGTTAAAAAGGACACTTGCCCCACACATCTTGACCTCTAACAGGGAGAATGGTCTCACTAGCAATTTTTACCCTCTGTCAACACTATTTTCTTATCTTTAGAGCTGATTATTATTACACCTTCTCACATCTGGGATTTGTTTCTTATACATGAATTTAGGCTCCATCCTTCCAGCCTCTGTCCCACTTGTCGGGCTGAAGTACGGATGCTTTTAAATCAACTCACCCTTTGGCAAACACTGATTGGGGTTTCAAATATTACCAAAAAATGGCAAAAATCAATGGGCATATGTTCAAAAATGTTTGACACATTATTTACAAGTGTGCAATATTTATGGAATACTTGTTTTTTTAAAAAAAATTTGAACAGTAACATATTTGGGTATTTGCTTTCTTTTGGCTGCTGTGAATATATCATGTGTTTCCCAGAGGGCCTTGGTGTCTGATTTTTTTTTTCAATTAGATCAACTCCCAAAGTTGTGTTACACCATGCAGTTACAGATATAATCATAACTATACTGTCATCTAATGACACAGACATGTTAAAACTGATTCTCCTTTATCAAATGTCAGCATGCAGTTTCACTGTTTAAGTCTAGTTCTACATGGCTTAATCTTTTTTTAGTGTTTTCAAAGAAAAAAGACAAAGCAATTTTATGTAATTGAATAATAAAAGTGTCTTTCACAGTAGCTGTTATAGTAAGGAAGCAGAAATCTCTATTTTTACTTCCTGATCCTGTTCTCTACAGCCTTTTTTGCACAGGTTTTTGCACTTGTTTTCATTCTTCCTGTCTGGCTTTTTATTCAGTAACGCACTAAATGAAAACAAGCTCTTGGGTGTTCTTCTTCAAATCCTATACTGTAATTATGGCATTTTTGTTGTAATATTGATATGAAAAAAAGACCATCGGTATTTCTGTGCATAAATTAATGGAAATCTGAATCTTATGAGAAGGAGTTGTTCAATCTTTATTAAGATGATTTGTGGAAGGCTTGCAGGAGAGAGAAATAAAGCAAGAGTGTAGTGATTACAAACTCTACTTTCATTTTATAAGAAACTTTATTACAAAGTTAAGAATGTATGTGTATATTATACAAATAATCATCTTCAAGAATTTCTTGGGATCAAATTAAATTCCATGTTTGTACCTCATTCTGCCACTCTGTCATACATGATAATTATCATTGTTATTTTTTTATCTTGATGTCTGTTTCAAAGAGCCTTTCATTGTGCTAGAAGACATTTAGGGCAGAATTTTTTTAAATTCTTCTTATAGGGCATACAAGATCCTGCACTTAACAGAACAGAATATTTTAGTTAATACTAGCTGTGAAGGTGCAGGAGGCTGCCTGTGAAGTCAAACATTTTCCTTCTTTAAGAAAAAAAATCTTAACAGGTGGCATTGAAGACCCTGTTTATATGCTAAATGGTATAGAAATGAAGTGCAAGAAAGATCATCGAGAATGGTAAATCATCAAATCAAATTCTCTAAATATTCCATGATCTAATTTCTAATTCTAGTCTGATTTCTAATCCGTAAATTCGGAAACTTTCAAGCTCTATGTCAAAGAGCTATTTCGAAGGTGATTCCAGAATTTCATCCCCATAATAATCACAAATCTTCTAAATTTCTCTTTGAAAATCTTACCAAAATGAGAAGCTGTAGTTACTTTTTCCTCCCAAGAACTTATCTCAAATGCATTTGTAAAACTCTATTGAAGCTTCCTGTAATGTCCTATTTCCCCAGCCTTGCTAGAAACTCCTTGTACTTGTGCTGTTCACACTGCTTTTTATGAGTATGACTGTTCTAAGTGAAGTTTTCCAGTGATTTCTACTAGCAATTTAATATATTTTCTTAAATTATCACTACTGATTTTTTTTTCTTCAACATGTTTATCTGCTCCTGTGTCTTGGATGCTTTATCTCTTATCTAGTCTGTCTAGTCTTTAAAAGTAATTACACAAGTATGGCTCTTATGATAGATTATCATCTGTGCTTGTAACCTGTCAGAGTTATTATAATTCCTCGTGAACAATCAGGCAATATAATTCCTATTTCTGCTTAATCTTTTCCGTGCTCTGCAGTTTCTTGGTCTGATGGACACCAAGATAATCCATGTTCCTTTGGCAGCCCCTTGGAGAGTTAAGTCCAAGCCTTTTGGCCTCATAGATACATCTATAATTCTGAATAAAAGAGAATCAGAAAGCGAAGGCAAGAGCTGAGATCATTCAGTGGAATTCTCTTCTTTAACAATATAGATGTAGCACAACATCTCTTCTTTAAAGCAACCATTTACACCCCTGGTTATATGAGCGAGTTACATTTAAAGACAAGAAGCATCTATCAGGAACACATATATAATCTAAATGGACAGAGAGACAATCTTCAATCATTTGTGGAAATCACTTTGGGCGTGGAGACTCTTATGAGATTGTCCTTCTTGAAAAGAAAGGCTTCTTCCCAGAATACTGTTTATTGGAGTCCACGCAGGCAGAATGATAAAGATATGTGCAGCAGCAAGTGGTACTTCATCTGAACTTCTTTCCCCACTCCTCCACTTTTGGCTATGTGGTTTCAACTACTTTACAACATACTGATATTTATTTTGTCATGTCAGTACCCTGAAAAATCTCAGGAATTCATAAAACGTCTGTGAAGCTCGAACTCTCAGATAATTGATAATAATTGCCTGATAAATATTCTTGCATCTGCAGCATGTGGCTATATAAGGCTGAAAAATGGCCGGATGGTGCAGAAAAATGTCGGTTTGGGGAAAAATCAGTAGAAATTTTCAATGAAAAGGACTCTCCACTGAAAAATAAGACAGCTCATTAAATTTTGTTCGCAATGTCAGACGCTAATCTCAACACTAAGAGAATAACCTTGATAATAAAGGGTAAGGTTTGTAGGTGGCAGGGAACAGTAGCGGGTTTCACAGAATCACAGAATGGTCGGGGTTAGAAGGGACCTCTGTGGATCATCTAGTCCAACCCTCCTGCCGAAGCAGGGTCACCTACAGCAGGCTGCACAGGACCTTGTCCAGGCGGGTCTTGAATATCTCCAGAGAAGGAGACTC
>Ga0065711_1033949_pt1 | contig 24526 bp, 23 predicted proteins | sample Hoacrofraction12_FD_59098 | JGI IMG/M metagenome (GOLD analysis project Ga0065711, IMG submission 59098) | Hoatzin crop microbial communities from Cojedes, Venezuela - Epithelial fraction 12 v2 (version 2) | ecosystem: Host-associated > Birds > Digestive system > Esophagus > Crop | place...
CCAGGCGGGTCTGGAATATCTCCAGAGAAGGAGACTCCACAGCCTCCCTGGGCAGCCTGGGCCAGGGCTCCGTCACCCTCAGAGGGAAGAAGTTCTTCCTCGGGTTCAGATGGAACTTTCTCTGCTTCAGTTTGTGCCCATTGCCCCTTGTCCTGTCGCTGGGCACCACTGGAAAGAGTCTGGCCCCGTCCTCCTGACCCCCACCCTGCAGATATTTATGGGCATTTATAAGGTCTCTAACGCCCGAGGACTGGAGCAGGGAAACATAAACCCTGCTTCTCAGGATCATCCCCACCTTGTCCTCCCCCTACCTCAGTGCCCTGGGAGGGGATTTATTTCAGCTTTCCCAGATGATCTCCTGGGGAGCAGGTGACAGAGGTGCTTTGCATCTCTCCCAAGGCACAAAGAGGAGGAGGAAGAACAGAAACACAGGAGCAGGAGTCAAGAAAAGACGATCAAAGATAGAAGGTATTCTATACACTTCTCTGCTTATAGGAGCTACCACACCTTGGGTCCAGCCTCAGCAAAGCGCAGCCGGCGAGGCCACGCTCAGCACATACATATCTGCAGGTAACAGAGCGCTTTTTCCGCCCGGTCTCCTGGCATCGCCACCTATAAATCACAGCAGAGGCAGCAGGAGACGTACAGGAGAGAACTGGAACTGGCTGTGAGTCCAGCAGCTTCAGCCTGTCTGCTTGTGGGCAGATAACATACAGCTACAGCAAAAAGCAGCAAGATTAATAACTGAGAACGGTCTCACCGCTGGACAGCACTGGTGCCAGGGCAGGTTCTGCTAGAGGAGGAACTGCTGGCACAAACTGGAGGCATTTTTAATGTACCCTTGCTATTTATTATAAACTCTAGTCCTAGAAAGTGAGTGTAAACAGCAATTTTTGCAGAGATCTTATCCCAAGCAGCTGTTCCTAGGAACTGAATCAATCTCTTCAGCGGGATTAGGGGAAAGACTAAGCACCCATCAGACAGCTTGCCTCAGAAGAAGACAGAACCAGCCAGCAGCACAGCAGCTGTCTTATAAAAAGAAATAGCAAGCATCACTTCTTACCCACAGATTCAACCCCACCTAATGCAGACACCTCAGTATCATCAACCCCAAAATCTCTGACAGAAGCAGGAGCACAGAAAACTCCAGCAAATCACCCCCATTCCCGCAGCCCAACTTTGGGCATAGGTTGCCAATGTTCAACAAGCCCCTGTGACCCCCCGGGAAGTGAAAAACAATGGCAAAAATAAAGAAATATCTTCATAAACATCGGCTGTCTAATTTAAAGCTGGTTCCCCCATCTATGGGTGGTCCATAGGCTGGCCGTTGCCTCTAGCTGTGCTACCTGCTAGTTGTGACCCTCACCCTTCCTCTCCTTCCCAATTCGCCCTCCACTGCCCAGGGGTGGAGAAGGTCCCTGACCCCACGGGAATTGTCACCACCACCAGGATCCCTGTCATGATGTTCATGGTAGCTAGCCACCCGAGGGGAAAATCTGCAAGGTCCTCCTGGTCCCATGCCATTGTGGGAACACTTGTGAATTTTACAGCAATAAATTAAGTGGAAAGAAAGAATTAATTTGAAATGAAAGATTCTATGGAAAAGATTCATTACCCTCAAAAAAGGGCCCATAAAATTAATCTTCAATAGCTGGGCTTTTTAACTGTGTTTTCCCTTCAAAAACACATGCAGAGCATTAAAAATTTACAAAAATACATATCATCTATTTCTTTTTTTCCCCCTGAAACCATTTGCCGTAGGAGGCTACTCTGCCTGCTGCTTTCCTGAATGGCTGAAGCATTTTAGACCCAAGCCGGCACGCAGCGTGCTTCTAGCTACAGCTGGTGAGGTTTTCCAGGGTCAGGAATACCAGCATCGCACCAAACGGCGCAAACAGCTACTGGCCGCGCCGTGCACCTCCCAGCCTTTGATTTAATGGTCTCTATTTGGAAACACCAACTTCTCCAGCATCTGCCCTGCACAACGGCCAGGAACCATCCACCTAGCCAGGAAAGCCTGGGTCGAGTGGCGGTGGCTGCCAAGACCGAGCTTCCTACCAGGGAAGCTGCTGCCTAGGTGAGGGTCTGCAAGGGCTGGACCGCACGCTCCTGGGTGGAGAAGGGTGCAAGCTTCTGCACAGGATGAGCTCCTGTGGAGTCCCTCAGGCTCTGGGTGAAGGAGCTGCAGGAGGAAAGCAGCAAATCATGATGGATTAGGGAGGGGGGGACAAGAAATAGAGTATTATTGGATACATTGCAAGAAGAAATATTAGGTCCCCATGACACTGACCTCCAAGCAATACCAGGGCATCAACAGCAAACAGACAGCACCGTGGAGAAGGAGGTGCCACGATCTCTGGCAGCCTACGGCAACAGGGCATCGCTTGCCACCTCTTCCTCGTATGTACCCACCAGGAACAGATAACAAAGCCTTGGCAGAAGGTGAAGCCAACGAGCAAGACTCACAGGTAGAATCATACCGGTTGCACTCACTAAAAGTTGCAAAAGGATATAGAGAGTGCTAGTAGTCTGCTAAAAGGCACCTCAGCTGAGGTGCAAACCAAAATGAGCATTTTTCACCTGCTTAACTCCAGGGCGCACGCTGAAGACACTGCTCAGTCATACGCTGGTGATGTGGTCTGGCTCGTTGCCTCGCCAGGGACTCGAGGGCAGAGCAGCAGAGGCAACCGGCCAAGGGGTGCCCGTGAGCCAGCCCCTCAGATGCGGGCAGCCGCTTTGTTCAGCGCAGCAAGCCTGGCCTGCATTTGGGCTGCAGTGACACGGCTGTCAGTCCCGCTGCTCCCTGTTCTCCCAGCCGCAGCTCAGATCTGCGGGCAAGCAGTGACTGGAGCAGTTGGAAAGATGCCCCTTTTCACTCAGTTTGATTTCATGGTGTGTGAGCTTTATCTTGACTACCAAAGACACACAGTCGACGCTGGGTCTGAGCCGATAAGTAGATCTGGCATGCTAATTGCACCATTTAATTTATGGCATTACCAGGTTTAACTGTTGGCTCCATCACTCCGCGTTGGTGGCTGCCCCACCAGCTGCCTATAGTCGCTCCCACATGAAAGGGCCTGGCTTGCCAGCTCTCTGCCTCTCCTTGGGGTGACAGACACCAGGTCTAAGCATCCAAGTAGATACCTACGTATTGCGTCTAAGCCTACTCCTTCCCCAAGCACTCCTACAACCCTATGTACTGGGTCCCAACATTTTCTTAACACCAGCCTGTTCAGAGCAACTCGGGCTGATCCCCTCACACAGATAAACATGTTTTTCTCCCAAAACTGACTGTACCCATCAAAACCACCTCACAGTGTTGACGGATAAACCTCTCTTTAGGGAGGGAACAGAACGCTATAAAATGCACCAAGGAAAGAACAATATTCAACAGTACAGGGTTGCTCTGCTTCGGAGGCACAGCAAATTCACTCCTTGGTCTCACCCCAGATGAGAGCTTTTCTGAGCCTTTTGCAGGACTAAATTTGCCACTGTACTTCAGTGCACAGAGAGCTGCCTGGGTACGAACGCAAACTCTTCCTCTTTGCAGGGCAGAAATGCTCCAGAGTCCTGGGTGGAGACATAGCAAAATGAGAGCCCCCCCCAGAACCACCTGCAACCTACTTTCCTGACTGTAATTCCTGAGCCAGGCTCCAGGGAGGAGGCAGGGAGAGGAGCAGCTGTAGACAGACACTTCTCCGCTGCAGCAAGACACACAGGAACCGAGCAGCGTGTGACACTCAAGCAAAATGAAGGAGGTTTTGCAAAGTGCAGGGGGCTTGGCTTCAGCCCAGGATGAAGGAAGATGTTCTGGTTATGAGGCAATTGCTCAGATAAATCCTTGTTGCTTCCAAGCAGGAGAGACATGAGCATACCACACCACAGAGAAGAAAAGGAGGCTCATTCACAATAAGCAATGACAGCTGGCAAGAAAATGCACATGTCCAAAAGATTTTACTGAGCTCATGCTGGGAAAACTGAGCGCAGAGGAGTTAAAACCATCCTGCACTTCATTGTGGCTGGAAAGTAGGTCACACCTTGAGTCTCTCTACATTAGCATTACAAAGGAGAGATTGCTGCTTTCTGCCCTTGGAAATGGGCATCCCAGATTTCACCACACACACACACCCCCATCAGAGGATGCAGAGAGCAGAAGCCAGGAGCCCAAAGCACTTTCCTGCAGACGTCTGGTGTAATGCCATGGTCTCTTGTGTATGAGCAAGCTAGAGACGGATTGAGCTCAGTAGCGAGCGAGAGTCTTCAAGAGGAGAGGGGGATTTCAGGGTCAGCAAAGTGTTTCAAGCATTTTTACTTTGCAGGAGGGGAGAGGGAAATGAGAGAAACAAAACATCATTTGAGATTATTTCATTTGTCCAGTTCTAAGAAGAAGTATTCTGATTTTAATGTGTTTTGCTTTTTAATGAAAGCAATTCTTGTCAAGTCTGCAAATATTTTTTACTTTATTTAAAGCTGCCATTTTCCCGAAAAATACAAAATCCCCAAATCCTGTGTGCATGAGAAGTGTCACCCAAACTCGACACTACATTTCACCACTGTGCCAGAAAGTCCAGAGGAGCGTGACTCCACTCTCTACAAGCTGGCAGTTCGAAACTGGGCAAAGGGCACAGGACAGCTGGTAGGTAGACAGGAGAACGTATTTTTCTGCCAGGTGGTCTAGCAGGGCAGCACAGACGCTGCAGGAGGTAAGAGCTCCGAGTCACCGAATGCACCTCTCAGCCCTCCTGCCTTACAGTACCCACCACATGAGAGCCTCTCTGCCAGACTGCTCTGGGAGTGGTGACGAAGTCGGTGTTGTTTGGAACCAGAGCCGCCTCACCCTCTGCTTTTGGCCAGTCCCCAGAAGTAGTTGTTCGTGAGTTGAGCAGAAATGTTATCACTATCAAATTACACTAGTGTTTAAAAAGCAAAACAAAATGGTTCAGAATAAGAGCTCAGCCTTCCCTCCCGGGGTGCCGAACTGGTGCTGCTGGAGCTTGCAGGAGAGGGATGGGGAGCAGCAGCCACCAAGGGACTGGTGCAAAGGAGAAGGAAAATATCTATCAATGCTGGGCACATGGGTCAGGATGTTAGCTAACTGTCTTCTGGGCTTTTCTGCACTGCAGGCTGCTCTCTTCCACCGAGCCACCAGCTGAACCATGCACTTAGCTTCTAGAGGGAGTGCTTGGAGGAACAGTCTTCCTCCAAGTCCATCCACTCCACCTTGCCACTACATCACTGAACGCCGTAACAATCTAGAGATGGGCAGGTAATGAGCAAAGATAAACATGTCATGCAAAATGGTAGCTAAGTACATTCATATAATGAATGGGAAAGTAGAGAGTGATGAGTTAGTTAATTCATGCTGCCACATTTGCACACTTTGTGTTTGCTCTCCAGCCCTCAGCCAGTTAAGCCTCACTGGCACGGCCAGATGGATGAGAACTGGCAAAAATGGATCATCGGCATCATCCACGCCTAGATGTACTTGTGCGCTTGACCAATTAGAAACCCAAAATCACCCATGAACTGAACCAAGCCATCCTAGCTAGAGAGCTTTACCAAAATTCGGAGTGTCCCTATTCTTTTTTTTCCCCCCACAATATAGCAAAGTATTGATAAACAATGGGTTCCTGCTGCCATCACCCATGCCCTTGCACCTCTTTTGCCTGCACTGTCTTTGCGCTTATCCTGCCAGCACAAGCACATGGGGACCCATGCTCCATCCAAGGAGTGTCACTCAGGTCATGCTGCCACTGGCACACTGTGGAGAAACACCACCCAGGTGGTGTAACCCAGTACACCAGAGAACCATCAAATGTGGGTAGCGGGTGTGCAAGCACCCACCACTCCTTTGGTACTTCCTTACAGGGATCAGAGGGAACAGCCACAGCCCCTCAGTGCAGTGGAAGACCCTTCCTCCTCTGCCCACTCAATCAATTAGGAAAGTCTTCTGCCAGGGAGACTCAGCCTCTTTCAATCTGCCTGCCAGGGCAAGCTGATTTAATGATCTGGTTTTGGCACTGTGCTCATGACTTCCAGTTTAAGGCCGTCACAAGCAGATGATGCATTGAGCATTTAGTTCACAGCTAACTACTTAAGCCATGGATGAGAGCCAGTACTGAACTCCCGAGAGGCTGGGGCAGAAATTGGATTTGCTGTTATTCCCCAGGCACGTGTTGAATGGCTCTGACTGCTTCTCAGGGCTACGGGCTCCAAGCAACTACCACATTACACCACCTCGTTACACCCTTAGGGGCAATGCTGACACCCTCACCTGTGCCTACCATCCTGTGTCTTCCCAGACAACAGCTTGAATCAAACTAAGTGATGCTGGAGTCGAGTTCAACACGACAAGAAAATTGCACCCCATCCATCTCTGGCAAATGTCCCTACAGGAAATTTCTCTGGCAGCCCAGTTTTTGGAGAAGGACAAAGACTGGAAAGCTTTTGGGTGCTGCTACAAGCAGGGACAGAGCTGGGTTTCTTCCCTTCGGAGGAAGGCTGGCCAGGGAGTTGGTTCCTCGCCATGTCATAGATAGTCACGGGACCCTTCGTCACCGAGGTCAGTGTATCTGAGGGAGATTTTGCCTGTGAATGCTCTAAGCATATAGAGAGATGCATATGTTCCTCTTACAGCTCCTGTCCAAATCTGTCACCTCAGAGGACGCAAAGGCCAAGCAATTTTCCATCTGCAGCAGGTGCCTCTTGCTCAGAGATGCAGTATTGCCAGTGATCACAGAGGCAGGCAGCCCCCAAATCAACAAGGCTGGGTTAAAAGCCATAAGACCATCTAAAATAAAAAAAAAAATTAGGGTGCTCTATTTGTCTTGTGATTCATAGATCCCAGCATGGCAGGGGTTGGAAGGGGCCTCTGGGGATCCCCCAGTCCAACCCCCTGCCCAAGCAGGGTCACCCAGAGCAGGCTGCACAGCACCGCGTCCAGGCAGGTGTGGAATATCTCCAGAGAAGGAGACTCCACAACCTCCTTGGGCAGCCTGTTCCAGTGCTCCATCACCCTCAGAGGGAAGAAGTTCTTCCTCGTATTCAGCTGGAACTTCCTCTGCTTCAGTTTGTGCCCGTTGCCCCTTGTCCAGCTTTTGTAGGCAGCTGGGGTCACGTTTTCAAGATTTAATCTACGAGCCACAAAAACTACACGCTTTCAAATAAAAGCTGAAAACTCTCCTCTTTTCACAGGAATTAATATAAGGCATCGGATATCATAAGACTTGCAATATAAAATCTCTTCTGTAATGCACGCCTCATTGTCGCTCCCAAAAGACACCATTCTCCCTCTTTCTTAGAACTTTTTTTTTTTTTGGCCAGAAATATCACAGCAAACATGCAATGTTGTTCTAAGGAAAACACAGTTTGCCAAGACATCTAAAATATTGTGTGTTCCCTCCATCTGCTTCTGCTAAATAAACCAGGGCCTTATCTAATATAATGAGTAGATGTTGGCAATAATCGCAGAGCCATCTGTACCATGAGTTAAACCTGTTGCAAGCTGGGCTGTGGACACAAGAAAGTCAGAATTTATTCCTTCCTCACTGAAAACAGAAATTGTCGCTTCCCCCCCTTCTGGTTTTTTTAGGAAAATTTAGCCATACAAGTTGCTATGCTTAGGGAACAGAATTCCATGAATGCGACAGAAAAAGCCCCTCTTTTCCCTACTTCGTATCGATAAAGCTCAAGTTCTGCAGCTGACAAGGTTCAGATCAGTCCGAGGTGAGCAGCGCTCGCAGGGCAGCAGACTGCAAGAGCTGTTTTCTGCATGGTGCAGCCACAACACAGCATGGTTCAGCGATGGTTACACAACACCAGCGCTCTGCCCGTGCACAGGCCTTGCTGAGGATGACCATAGCAGAGGAGACTTCCCAGAAACTTTGAGACTTAATTAGGAAATCTCTTCTGGCTGCACTCAGCTGCTGGCATCACGGCACGCAAGCCACCATCACCCAGATTTGCTGGGAAGGTACTCGCCTGATCATTCCCACTCAAACTAAGCTCACACCAATTCAACAGCTCGAACAAGTTTCTCCCTTTTTTTAAAAAAACCTTATTCTTGCCCTGTTTAAGTCAAGTGGAGCCATCACACCAGCTCCTCGCTGACAAAGCTGGGAAATGGGGTCCAGCTGCAGCGTACAGGACCACACAGCTGCAGGCTGGCAGGAAGAGGAGGACGTTTGACTGACTTTACCCTCTGTAGGACGCGACTGCAAGAGTCTGTAAGAGAGAAGTAGCACTCAGCTACTTTGCACAGGAGTCAAAAAACACCAAGGTCCTTGGATAAAAAGAGTTGAAGAAAAAAAGAAATTATTGCCTTTGAAATCTGACTAACTAAATGCACTCAAGCACACACAGGCCTGGAATCAAGATTTTCGGAGAACGCAGCATAGCTTCTGCATGCTCAGGAGGTAACATGTAACAACTGCAAGGATCATCTCAATGCCAGAACAAAACATGCCTCACCTTCAGGCTTTCTCTGAGCATGCGTTTACCAGACCTGCTTTCCTCCTCCTCCTCCACCCCACACTGCAGCTGCCCACTCATTCCCCACTTTGCCCATCCCTTTTCACCCACCGCAGCACGATAACCCCCTTCCCAAAGCCAGCACCACTGCACAGATGCCCACCAGCCAGCCGTGCAGCCGGGTCCCACTGAGCAGAGCTTGCGAGACCTCAGAGGCCAGAGCAATGTCACTGGTGCGGGGATGTGACAGCTTTATAACAGGATAGGGGAATGTGCTTAAATTAATTGGCAGTTCCGACAACGGAGGGTTTTGCTCTCCACTGGGCTGTTAAGAACGCTGGAACTGCTGGAGATCAAAGTCTGGCAGCATTTTCATCATAAGCTCAACATTTCTGGGCTGTATAATCCAGCCGTTAAAAAATACATGCTCTGGGCTGAAACCTGACAGACCAGCTCCCAGCACAGCAGCAAATGCTTGTGTTTCCAAATTCCAGAGCAGTCCCTTTGGGCCCATCGGGCAGTGACAAGGTGGCAGAGCGGAGATGGAAGTTGCAGTTTTCCAGAGGAGGCTGCGCTTCCACCAGTTGTGGGTTGTGGAGCTTCAATTCACTCCACTGACCGGGCAGGCAGGTTTGTCCGTGTGCTGCGGCCATCTGAAATACGAGCAGACGGCAGCATCCAGCAGAGAAGCCTGAATGTTCATCGGCGCCGCTGATTTGCCGCTGATTTCCCCATGACACGAAGGCAGACCTGAACGATGGGGCAGGAGAGAGAGATCTGTGGGAACTGCTTCAACAGCTGCAGGAGAGGCGAGCATTCTCCTGTGGCCCACAGCAGCTTTCTGACAAGGCAGCACACGAGAATACAGCACCAACGACTTTCGGATGTAGGCCAACAGCATCAGATGCTTTTTGTTGATGCAGCCTATTGCTGTGAAATGGTCCAGAAATCCCCCCTAGCTTTCCAGCACCAGAGTTAAATGTTTTATTACAAGATAAATCATCTCAGGCTTACCTCTACAGCCAATGGCTAAAAGCACAAGCAGGGAAAAAGAAACCAAAAGCAGCACTGTGAATCTCTGGTGTCCAAAATGCACGAGTTGGGTTCAACAAGGAGTAGCAAGAGCGGCTTTGAGATCTGACGAGTTTAATCATTGAGTGAGCAAGACAAGTTACTGTTTCACTCCATGCTGCTATTTTCTTTTCATAACATACCCCTCTCGCTTAAGCTGTGTTTTTTAGGAAGGAGATGCTTCGCATTTGAGTGCGTTTAAATCTTAGGGGGCTGGTAGTATCCAGCTTTAGTCTCTGCCCATTCAGTTCCTCTCCTGGCCATGATGCCGCTGCTCTCCATTAAATCACCTGACTCACTGCGCTCCACGCAGAAAAAAGCCCCAGAAAGGCAGGTCTGGGCCTGCACCCTCCAGCGCCGAGGCAGGGAAGGACCTCTGAGCACTTTTCCAGTCTATTGGCATTACTTTAATTGAGAGCTTGCACAGAGCAGACCATCATCTAGGCAGCATTAAGCTCCAAGCAGAGAAGGTGTGGGGAAGACACAGCGTGCTTTCCAGAGTAAGAGTTTCTGACATTTGCTTAGTCATTGCCCTCCCTCCAGTTTGGTATCCTGAGGGACTCCTTCCTCTGGTAGCCCTGGAAACCGCAGGAGGCAGCTCCAGGTGTAGGCTGCTACTGCAAGGTGGCACTGGGAGGGGGATCTGGGCTTTGTGTCCCCCCCCAGCCATCCTCACCACCACGCAGTCCATCTTCCCACAGCACACGGGCGAAGAGTCTGTTTGGCAATTCCTACAAACCTCAAAGCAGGGTACCGGGATGCCCATAGCAGGCTGGGGATGAAATGCACCCACGGCACTGAGGTCTGGGGGAACACCAGCAGTGAGAAGCACCAAGAAAAATTCAAGTTCTCCTTCCATCAGTACCCCAGCTTGTTCTGGGGCCTGCAGCAAACTTGCTCTTCTTTCTTCCTTCTCTGATTCCACTTTCCCCAACCTTGTTGGACCAGTTCACAGCTCAGGCCAGACACCGCCAACAGCTCTACTGCAGCCCAGCACCTGGCACAATGGTATTACCCTCGTGTTTCAGAGCTCTAAGCACTACCTCAATTAAAAGAAACACAGAAGAAAGCACAAAACGCTGCATTGTGTAACTCCTACATTAAGAGCAGCCCTGGAAAAATGCAAATAGGTGGCATCTTAGTGGCAATAACTCAAGGGAATTAAGAAGTATTGCTAGTTCTTAGAAAAAGCACTCAGCAAAGGAAGTTTTTTGTGCTGAAGATTGCCTTTTTTCCACCAAAAATGTTTGTTTTCAGGGAAACATCAATTTCAGTTTTCCAGTGGGAAATAACAAAACATTTTGGTTTCGTTTTGAGTTCAAATATGGCTTCAGATTTTGTTTTTATTTGGTTGGTTTTAACTGTGATGATATTGTAAAGCTCTTTGAAAGCAGGCATTTTCTCTTAAAATCAGGTTGAAACCTCCCAGGGGGAAACTCTACCTTTTGAAACAAAAACTTTTGGAAGCAGGATTCTTCCTCCACTATTTCTCATTGGGGAATAATCTTGATTTCTGGGCAGCCATCCTTCAAACCTGGAGGGAGGCTGCCCTCACCCCAAGTTATTAGTTCATACCCCCTTTCCCTTTGGGATACGGTGAGAGGTCTGAGCATCTGAGACGGAGACAGTTGTTTGGCTGCATCTTCCCCATGTTCAGTTCACCGTCAGAGGCACGTGGACCCCAGGAGAGCTGGGGGAAGCCAGTCCCCCCGTGAGGCAGCCCACGTGCCAGAAGTGCTCGTGCACAGCCACCACTCCCAGCTCCATTTCTCAGGGCTCGGGGAAACCCACTCACCTCTTCAGCTGCTGATGGCTCAGATGACTGACTGCACTTTGATATTTATACGAGCGTGCTGCTTGTCACAGCAATCTTCAGCAGACCACATTTTTGGCAGGCAAGGAAACTCCTCCAGTTCCTTGCAACTTTTGGAGAAGCAACGGATTTATGCTGGCCCTTTTCTTCTATTGTCATATTCCCCAGTAGCCTGGCATGGTACGGAGATGAGGGCAGGAAGGCTCAAACACAAATACAGGTTGCCAAGTCAGAGCAGAGTTTCAAGGTGGGTTTTGCACCATTGGATCAAGGAGGAGGTGGGGAGTGAATGCAGTGCAGGGGGCAAGCAAGATCCAGGTCAGAAGCAGCAAGCTTAGCAAGATGTGTCGTTCTCCTGGAGGACAGGTCTTGGAGCTGTCCTGGGTTTGGCCAGGACAGGGTTGATTTTTACCAGACTCCAGGAAGGGGCACAGCCGGGGGGTGGGGGCTGACCCCACCTGGCCAAACAGAGCTGGGTATTCCATACCATGTGCCGTCACGCGGGGTTCCGGTGGGGGAAGGGGCGGCGCGGCGGGACTCACTCGCGGCTCGGGAACGCGCGGTGCCGGTCCTGTCCGGGAGGACACCTCTGTGGGGTCGTGCGGTTTGTTCTGTGTATCCCCTTTTCTGTACCGTTGTTGTTCCTGTTCCCTCCGTTTGCTGTTCTGTTAAACTGCCCTTATCCCGACCCACCAGTTTCTGCCTGTTTATTTCCATTCTCCTCCGCACCGCGGTGGGGGGAGGGGCAGCCGCGTGGAGCTTTTGTTGCCGGCGGCAGCCGAAACGAAAACAGGAGCCATGCAGGACACAGATCTCCAGCAAAGTTTCCAGCAAATGAGGACAAGTCCAGTTGTGGGAGGGGGAGAAAAGAAGGAGAGCAGAGAGGCAGTCTGGAGGATGCCAGGCAACATCAATAGCCTGGCTTTGGCAAGAGTACAGGATAGAGCTGGAGTGAAAGTTTGTAACTGGGTTTTGCGTATGACAAAATTTACGGCTGGGCTAGAGTCAGGATTTGGCATTTCTATTAGGCTGTGCACTTCTTAAGGACAAAAAAAAAAAAGTGTTTTAGCCTGCAAGTTCCCAGAATAAACAATGTCAACAATGGAGAAGCTTGGATGAAGCCAGCAGGGAACTCCGAGGGACACAGCTACACGCTTTGCATGTGTGCATCTTGCTTTAGAAAGGACTCAGTGCTCTGCTTGGGAAGATCTGCTCGCTACCGGCTATAGCTTTTCCACTGCGATTTAGAATCATAGAATCATTAAGGTTGGAAAAGTGCTCTAAGACCATCATATCCAAACATCAACCCAACATCACCATCCTGCTAAACCATGTCCTGAAGTGCTATATCCACACATTTTTTGAACCCCTCCAGGGATGGGGACTCCACCACTCCCTGGGCAGCCTGTTCCAACGCCTGACCACTCTTTCAGTAAAGAAACCCATCCCAACATCCAATCTAAACCTCCCTTGACACAACTTGAGGCCATTGCCTCTCATCCTATTGCGAGGTACTTTGGAGAAGAGACCATCACCCACATCACTACAACCTCCTTTCAGGTAGCTGTAGAGAGCAATAAGGTCTCCCTTCAGCCTCCTCTATGAGTGTGGAGGTAACAGCATATAGGTTTGATCACATCTCCTGCAGCTCTTGCAAAGCCCAGATCCACTCCAGTTGGGTCACTGCTTCCATTGCACTTGTTTCATGGTAGGTGGGTCGCCCAGGTGATGCAGGTCAGTGCTGCCCCACCGTGCTCCACACAGCCCTACCGTCCCTTCCAGAAGCAAAGCTGAATGCACGTGTATCGTGGCCTTTGCTGTCCCAGTCCTCAGCACATCTGCCTGAGCCAGTAACTCATCCTCACATCATGGTTTCCCAGCTTAAATCATGTCAAACTGACCTGCCAGGATTGATGTCTCCCCATCCCCAACACCTTCCAGATTCTGAGGGCAAGCTCTGCCAAAGACTAAGGTAGTGAACCCAAAACAAGCAGAAAGCAGAGACCAACAAATTCATTACACTAGTGACTGTCCCCAGAGAAAGATTAACTCCTCTACACCGAAATGAGATGCTGGGCCTGCACACGCAGCTACATCAAGCCCCTGGAAGTCACAACTAAGTAAAAGAGTTAAACTTGCGCCGTTTCCATTTCCCTGACCCAGCTGCAGGAGGGAAGACTTTTTCCCCTGTTCATTTTCCTCTCGTTACAATTTTCTGCCTTGTTACACGAATGAGACAGCAGAATTTTAATGCCTCTTATGTTCTGTGAGACATAACAGCAAACGGTACCACTCTGACCTTTTCAGCAGTTTATAATTCGAGCGGCTGTCCAGACCCACTCCTCCCTTCCCTGGGCTCAGCCGGGGAGCACGGTGCAGAGGGGACGGCCGGCGAGAGCACCGTCCGTGCTCAGGGTGAAACAGCAATGGGGCTTTTTGCTGGTGGGAGAGGACTAAGGAGCTGTCATCTACAGCATCAGCTCTTTGTATGGGACCAGCCAAGGGGCAGAGGGTTGGAAGCAGGAGGCTGACACCGGTCCCTGTCGTGCGTCCCATCGCAGATGGCACCAGGGTGGTGGGGAGAGCACAGTGCTCCAGGGATGTAGATTTGTCTTTTGAAAGCCTGAGGAACACAGCAGTGGAAAAGCACTTCTGCACTGCTAAAGGGTAGAGGGCAGTTCGCTCTTCCCACAGCGAAGAAAACAGGTTCCCTTGGTCTCACCAGCTGGGAAATGAAGATGCAGTGAAGCCCTGTGCCTCACACACCACCACAAAGACCAGCCAGGACCCAAACCCATAACCCCGGGCTGTTTCCCGAACACTGAAGCGGGTGCTGTCTCCTGGCTGGGGAGGGGACAGGGAGCTCTGCCGTCCGCTTTGCTGCTCTAACGCGGGGCTTGCCTCCTCCCCACCCCAGTGGAGACCTGCCATTGCCATCCCCACAGCTCTGGCAGATGCAGAAGGGGCTGCTCGGAGAAGAGCCCCAGCAGGCAGCGACACACAACAGCCTTCACAGGGAAGCTGCTTACAGCACACGTCGATCAGACCAGACCTTCTCTACACTCCGTATCCACAGCCCGATCCACATTGGACCATGGCACCTCGGCCATGGACAGGACCATCTCCAAACACAAGCTCACACACAGCATGGTGCATCTCCCTCCAAGCTGCTTAAACACTACAAAGGGCTTCTCCCCCTGGTCCTTGCTCTTCCAAAATCATCCTCTTCCCCAAACCTTTGGCCCAAAATCTTCTCTAATAAACTCTCCCCCACTGTGAGGAGAAAACAGCTCTGGCTGCCACAGGCAAGTGATAACCTAGTAAATTTTAATCCTTGCCTGTTATTATATTACCACCAGAAGTACACGGATTGAGATAAAAGGCTCACCAACCCAGCCATAATTATATTAGAAAGGTGATTATCTCTCTCCTCTTCCACCTGACTTTGTGCTTTCTTTCTATAACGAAGTTTCCAGCTAATGTTTGCAGCGACGAGGCCAGCCACCACAAAATCTCTGGGAAATGTAGCAGCTCATTGTCCATTCAGCCTGTGAGAGCCAGCGGATCAAGGCTGCAGAGAAGGAGAAAGAAGTGGGGGAGCCCCGATCCGGGAGCAAATCGCAGCTCCTGGGTGCTGCCGATGCCCGTGCCCCACCACGGAGCTTCTCCTGCGGGCACCCTCGGCCTCTCAGCTATAGACATGAGCACCCCAAATGACAGCAGCGTGCTCTCAAACACACATTTGCTTCAAGGCACCTGCCTCACAGACCCTGCACTTTCAAACTGTTTCCAAACGGTCAGGAGAGCTAAGGCAATGTTAAAATAAAAAGTCATTTTCCCTTTTTGAGCCCACTGATCAATGCAGTAAGGAGGGTGCCATCCCATCACCACCAAACTGGCTCACCTTGTTGCTGGCTGTGGATGGCAGGTTACAAATTAAAAAGGAAACAGAGCACAGAGCAGGAGAGGGACTCCAGTGCAAGACCATGGGTGACCCCAACCCTCGTCCACATTTAACTCCACCCAGATGATCTATCTATGTGAATTTGGACCAACGCTGCTTTTGGCCCCCATCCTCACTCATACTTCTAAGCACGAAAGAAACACAAGGGCTCTTCTCCAGCAGACAATAAATTATCCAGAACTGAATGAGCTAAATATAATTTTAAACAAGCACACATTGTACAGATCACAACACGAAGATGTTGGCTTACATATGTTGGGTGCATTGTTTCATAGAGGGGTGTTTTGTGCTTTGTAGTACTACTGAGTAGAATAAAATTACCATTCGAGACACTTAATTGTACTAATTATAAGCTTTTTGGGAACATTTTGAAAAATTACTGTCTTTTACCAATGCATAACTGACCATATTGATGTCCTCTACAGTATTGCCACCAGAGTTTCTTCTATCTTTCCGAATTAAGAGGTAGGACAGTACTTTGCAAAAGCTCGCAGAAGGATCAGCTCCCAGTCAGCGCAGCAGCTAGCGCCGTTTTTCTCATGCCATTGCAGAAGAGGAGGTTTTTTCCCTTAATGAAAAGTGATGTTTTAATAATCTGGAAAGGTATCCTAAAAAGCCAAAAGTGAAAACAGGTTTCAGCTCAGTCTCCTTAAAGTCCAAATTTGCACTCATTGTGCTAGGACTGAAAGTTTGGTGTCTGTGGGCAACTGCTCCCCACTTCCAGTGCTTTCCATTTTAAGATGGACCTAAACTATCCCAGGACTCTGGTCCCAGCCCTTAGAAACCATCCAGCACCCAGCATCTCCAGACACCACAGAAGAACCAGCATGGCCTCCACCAGTGCTCTACTGAGCACCAGCAGATGACCTTTCCCCTGTCTCATCCCACTCAATAGCATTCAAGACCTACTCTGCAATACGGAGTTTATTTCTCCCTTGTGCTACTATACATCTCAGCAGCTCAGACTGCTGTGTGCCTGCATCTTCACAGTGACATGCAGAGTCCTCACACAGCATCAGAGCTTTTCTGTTCTTGGTACCAACACTCCCAACTCCTTCGAGGACATAGCATCCATCCCAAACAGCTTACAGCATCCCCCCATGCACTGATGGCCCTCCCGAGGACACCTGATGCACTGAGGGGACATTTAGGGGAGTTTCTGCTCCCTGATGAGCGATTGTGCGAGAGCTGCAGGTTTGAAGCAGCATCACCACGGCAGGGCAGAGGGATGGAGGATGATTGCATTGCGGGAGGACGCAGTGGGAAGCAAGCTCCTGCCGCATCCCACACCTGCCCTTCCAGCAGCATCTCCTGACAGCACACAACTCCACATTTTACAGCTTTGCAGGATGCGCTTCCCAAAACCCAGCCAACTCATTCCAGAAATGGCCTGGGAAGGAGTCTGCCACCAGCTATGCACAGAGATGGGACAACTGGGAGTGGGGATTTGGCTGGAGGTAGTGCTTTATTAGGTTTAAAACTTCCAGTTTGTAAACAACTCTCCCCAGGTAGTTGCTGGGTGCAGCTGGATGAAACAGAGGGGAAGAAGTAAAGGCAGATAAAATCAGTTGTGCAATCTGACACAATGTTCCTTCCACCTGCCCTCACTGCTCCCCTCTGCTTTCAAATGCGGCTGTTTAGAGCCCCATGTGCTTACAGAAATACTCTCTAATCCTTCATTTGACTGAAAGACCTGTCCCACTCGTCATTTCCAAGGGGGCACTGGCAGCAGCACAGCAATCGCAGAACAGCAGAACCTGTCCGCTTCTCATGCGGGCGATGCAGAGCCCCCGGGCTCGCCTGGAGCCACGCACGGGCAGCGTGACCCTGCCAGCTCCAGCCTTGCTGCTGGCACTGTCGTCTCGCAGGCACGATCTCATCGAGCTCTGTGCTGACACTGGAGCCAAACACTTGAAAGGCCCGGGGCTATGGAGCCGGTAAGACTTCATTAAGTTAAAAATGCGTATATTAACTTACTTCTATGTGAATTCTTATCCCCCAGCTTGATACTCAGGAGAAAGCCACAAGCGAGTCAGTGCCTCCCAGCAGCACAGCCAGCTTCGGTACCTCCGCTACAACCACACAACAAAAGCAATTTTGGGAGAGCAAACAAGCAGCAGTCACCCGCTGCACCATCTCTCCTAGGACAGGCTCTCCTCGCCCGTCGCCGGTGCTGCAAGGTGCTCCCCTCCAGCCAGGTCGAGCCACAGCAGCACTTATCCACACTCCCCACCTCGATGACGGATCATCTTCCATTGCAATATCCAGCCTCTCAGTAGGGTGCAGGGTCAGCAATTCCTCCTCCGCTCCTCAGCCTGCGTTCGCCTGCAGCCCAGATAATTGACTCATCTGTAGGCTTTCATCTCCTCCCTAGGCTGGGAAGATGAAGTCAAATTGCGCCTTCAAAAGTCAAGCTGCCTCGTGCCACCCTTGCTAGTCAATAAATCCCTACCACCCTCACCCCATGGTTTTCAGTGCATCTAGGAAAAGATCAGGCCAAAGCACTTGGGGAAATCTCCCCTCTCCTCTGTCACACAGCTTGCTCTGAAACACGAGCATCCTTTAACCTGCTTTTGCTTATTTATTTAAGCAGGAAAGGAGGGAGAAAAACATCCCAGGCCAGCCTGTGTCAGCAATTAGGAGCACGAAATATCTGGCAGGAGCAGCTTTATAATTAGAGCTTTACCCTGTCCTTTTCTTCACCCCCTGCCGAAAAGAAATCGCTGTAGATCAGCTACGTCTGCAAGGCTGTGCTGCTCCAGGGAGCCTAGGAGGACGAATGGGCTGAGGCACCGAACCTGCTGGCTTCACGGTCCCACCGGGCAGCAGAGCAGCGTGCACAGGGAGCGCAGGGCTGCCGGTGGCACACGGACCAAGAGACCTGTCCCAAGGGATTTCTCTTCTGGCTGACCAAAAGCCTTTTACCCCTCCAACATGGCACAACCTGCCATCTCATCCTCTCAACTTCTGAGCATGCCCTTCCCATGCACCAGTACCATCACTCGAGTTTTTCACGCCTTCCCTGCTGGCTTCAGACTACGCACACATATGCACCACGCATCTCCAGCCTGACATGAGGTACCACATTGCCCCCCAACCCTGCTGAGAACCATCATCCGAACACACACGCACTCCCGCACCAGCAGCCCGCCTGCCCTCCGTATCTGCAGTCGCTGCCCGTGCAGCTAGAAGCCTTCCTATCCACGCACCCAGCTGTTTCCAGCTTGCTCCACATCAGGTAACTCTGATCTGACTTTAGTTTCAAAACCATGTACTGCAATTTCTACAGTACTCTGACATCATATACTCTCAGGCTGGAATAAATAAGCTGGCCCTAACAACTATTTATTAGCAACATTGGCCCCTTCTAACCAGAGTCTAGCTGGTGACTATCAGTGACAATAAAAAATTAATAACTAAATACAGTATAAACCTCCAAATATCCTGAAGGCAGTAGAAGACAACTGTGTAGCAGACCTGTGCCACCCCTGGACAACATGTATTGACGTCTACAAGGCCAGAACAGCATCTCCAGGCTGCCCTAGCTCCCGTGTCCTAGAACCAGGACCAGCCCCACCCCGCCCCCAAAGGCTCTTCCACTCCAGCCAGTCTGGTGAATTGGAGAGACCAGCTCTGCAATGACCCACCCTGTCCCCAAGGGAGCTCCTCTGCCCTGTAGGATGGATCCAGAAAGACGACAATATTTGTGCTACCAGAAATGTTGAAAGCCCCAGACATACAAAGGCTGTAAGAGCATGAAAAGGTCCCTGCCCATGGCCTGTAGCACGAGATGGGATTTTGCTCCATGAAACAGCGGCAGTGGGGCAGAGGGACACCACACCCCACCCCTGGGGGCTGCTAACTTGGTAAATGTAGGTTACCGATGGCAAAGCTCCTTCCTTTCAGGCCTGAAGGAGCACCCCGTCGGGGAGGCAGTGCAGAGCGGGCTGATGGTGCTGTGCAGCCAAAGCTGCCCATCCCTGGCATGAGAAACAGCCCAAGCTCAGACACATCGCTCTGCACCGGGACTCCTCGGCGCAGGGACTGTCACTCCCTGCAGAGAGGATCCATTTCAGCCACCCTTAAAAATTTTCAAAACTCACAAAATTCAAGTTAATCCTTTAAGGTCCCTCTACAGACATCCCCCAAAGGCCTCACACCAAGTAGAGGAGCACCCAGGAAAGGTGGGGTGAAATCATTATTGAAAGCAGCTCCTCTTCCTCAGCAAGGCAAGCTGGCCACTTTGCCCAGACTCAGGCAATGGATTTGCAAAGTCTGAATTGCATCTCACAGAGGCGGCCTCCCACCACTAACATAACATCAATGGTAAGAAATAGCAATAATTTACACAGCAGAAGAGCGGTGCTAGCTGTTTTACTCAGCGGACGAAGAGGATCAATGCAGAGGGTCTCACACTGGACGAGGTTACCGCCGTGGCCCATGCCAGGCGTTCCCATGAGGAGCCATGTGCTGGTCTCCCCCCTCCAGGCAGTAAGTGCCAATGCCCCAATGCCCATTATAAATTATATTACCCCAGTTTGAGCAGTTTCCTTTGCTACAAAGCTTCCAGCTCCAGATATTAATGGCATTTAATGAGGGCCAGCTGATGCCTGTTCATATTTCACTTCCATAGCAAAAGGGCTCTGGGCTTGGCAGGGACCAGCTCACCACAAGGAGCCAAGCCCCCTCCCTCACCTGCCTGCCCGCAGCAGAGACTCTTTTCTTCTGGCCAGCACCAAGGAGGTTGTTAGCACAGGAGGGTGATCCCCAAGGCCCATTCCTCAGATGCTGGAGCTTAGGAAGAGGCGTGAAGAAATCTAAGGAGAGGAAGATTGGTGCTGCTATCTCTTCTAGTCAATCACAAGCATTTCTAAGAAGATTGCCCCAGAGATGCCATTTCCCCGCTTCATCTGGGAGAAACCCCGAAACATTCAACTCACTTTTGTCCCCTCTAATCTCCAGGGCATGCTATCCTTCCCGCTGCACAGCTGATGCCTGCACCCGTGAGAGCGCTGCACCATCCCCAGACAAAGCCCGGCTTCACACAAATCCCATCGCTGCCTTGAATCCCTCCAAATTCTTTCGCAAAAGAAATGTGTAACCCAGCAGAATAAAGGCTTTTAAGAAATGCCCTCAAACGCTGCACGTCAAGTCAGTGACAGCACACGCTTCCCCTTGCCAAACCCCAAATAGCAGGTTGGCACACAGCTGCGGTGATCTAAGAGAGATTTTTCATCTTTCAAAGTCCTAAAGGAGAACAAAAGGCAGATACACATACACGGCACACGCATATAGAACAGGGCTAATAAGAACTCCAGCTCCCGGGCTTGCGATCCAGCACAACGTTACTGAAATCAGTCTGTAATTCGTTACCCCTAAGCAAGCCAATATGTTTCAGGAGCAGTTGGATTCGTGTGCAGCATCTGGGGCCTGGGACTGACCTGCAAACAAATCCCGCAGACTGAGAAAGGAGGAATTACCCGGGGAATTACAGAGCACGAGGGGAGAGGGCTGCTGCACAGCCGACAGCACGGCTGGCGGGATGCACCCTGTGCCGGGCACCCTTGGGAGCCAGATGCCCAACCACCGCCCCAGCACTTCTCCCTGCTGGCAGAAGCCATGGTGGCGAGGGCTGGGCGATGAGACAGGGACCCGCATCGGGGTGTTCAGATGCTGCAGGCTGCAACAGATGAGGTTGCACCACCAGGAACAGGGAAGATGCCAAAATTGTCTACACCTGCCTCAGCCGAGTGTGAGCACTGACAAGGCAAATCAATTCTTCAGAGGGCTAATCAAGGCAACACAAGAATATTTCTGCTGAATATTCAGAGAGCAGAGCAGGTCTGGCTGCCTGAAGCAGAGACTTCCCTGCCAAGGCCAAAACCCCTGCCCAGCGCTGCCCACCCCGCAGTCAGGTAAAGGCTTAACACACAGTTTTCTGCCTTACACCAAAAAAGAAATTAAAATTAAAATCTGCACAGAGGCTAGTAACTGCTAGCATCTTTGGAGATTTGTAGCACTTGTGTGGTAAGTGGATTTCAGTTAAAGCCATCCATGAAGAGAGAGGGCCTCTCTTTCTGTTTAAATCACAGCAGCACATCAGAAGAAGCGGAAAATGTATTTTTAAACTATATACCTCAGATGGTGGAGAGCACCATCCTCTTACGCTGAGGGGAAAAACAAATTAATTGATACAGGTCAAACCAGAGCAAGACTCTCAATTATTCTACAGTAATTACCCTGATAAAAATTTAAACACACATAAGCCAACTAGATAAGGTTTAGCCCCAATATCAACAACACGAGAAAGTCATCTTCTAGAGCTTCGCAAGGGAAAATCAAGAGTCAGCTACTGACATCCAGACCCCCAGACAGGGCTCTCTCGTACAGCCATCTGTTTGGGGCACACACAAATATATATCGCCAGCACACACACGTGCAAATTCCTGGCTCCTGTAACAACACAGCTACCACTCCAGGGAAAAAATAAAATCTGCATACATTACAGCATCTTCAATCTACACACACAATTTCGCCTTACAAAAGCACTGATGTGCATCCTAAATAACACGAGTTTCCCATTCAACACCCTCTGAGGATAAGAAATATTCTTTTCATTCTTATTTTAAACACTGGGAATGGAAGAGAGCTGAGCAAACTCCTCCTGGAAAATACTTTATCAAAGGAAAATGCATGTGGAGTGTAACAAAAAGTGCTGGCTAAATTGGGCCAAATACAGTAAATAGCCTCAGCCAGGAAAAAACCAAGAGCTGAAGGAGTAATCAAACACTTCCTTTCTGTGTTTGATAAATTAAGAGGCTCAAAATGGTGTTTTAACTTCAGTAATTCTCCATATGTCAGCATAAACAAGCTTTAAAATATACATATAAATACAGAAAAGTGGAGCAACACATCTTACTTTCACATCTTGTGAGAAAAAACAATGAGCGAAGTACCAAGGGTTCACCAAGCATGTTAGTGCTTATTTTTCTCAGATTCTTCAACAGAAACAGAAAATAACAGACCAAGCTCTAGAGATCAGGCACAGAGGGATGCCTTGAAGCGCCTGGAGTGCTCAGTCCACCCTGATGCCAGCCCACGCCTGGACCTTCCCCGCCGGGTGAGCTGTACCATGGTGGCCAGGGCTCCAAGGTGATGGACACCCTGTGGAAGGTGCCCTCACTGACCACCTGGGTTAGGAGCTGGTCTTACCTCAGCTGGCAGAGCTTCCCCAAGGCCTAAGCGATGGGACCAGTCTGCCAAGTCGCTCCCAGCTCCACTGCGTTCTCTGTAATCAGAGCTGCTGACCTGCCTCTCCATCTCTCCCCAAACCCAGGGCACTCACCACACGGACGGTATGTCTGTCCTGGAGGTTCTGCTCTTCCGAGGAATGAGCAGAGCAGCAAAGGCTCAGAGAAGAGGAAAGGGGGGTTTTTAGGAGTTACTAGCCACACCTCCTCCGTCCCTTTTCACCTGTTCTTTAAGGACCTGGTTCCTCTCACCTGTTGTGTGGCTGCAGCTCATCAGCAGCTGATGTTTTAATAGGGAAAACATGTGTGTAGAGCAAGTCTTCAGCAGACTTGGGTGATGTTTTTTGGAGTACCTTTGCGTAGAGGAATGCATCTCTAATAACCTCCCAGTTAGTTAGGTTCAGTTGTATTTGCTGAGACTCAGGTCAGATGTTTTGGTGCTGGGGGAAAAGATGGAATTGCTAAGCGGGGGGCTAAATTCAGAACCACACCAGGGAAGGAGGAAGCACTGATGCCACCCCTAAGGTTAGCATGCTTGCTCAGGGCACAGGAGGCCATATCTCCTCCCTGACATATACGAGCAGATCTGGGCTCGCTTCTGCCAAAACAGGGTCCTTATTCCTAGGACACGAGAGCAGGGATGAGTGGTTCTCAGTACCTCCTCTTGAACCTACTTCACATGGCACAGATGAACCTGTGCTGAGCAGCAAGCAGAAGGCAGATGGCCAATGTCAGCGTGGGTGCTCGAAGCACCCACTGACAGATCCTCCCCGCTCCCTGCCTCAACAGCTACTTCCGTCATTCCATCCTTTCTGTAGAGTAGAAGAGCTATTCCAGCAGAAGGGATTCAAAATACCCGGCAGCCTGATGATTAGAGCACTCATTAAAAATGCAACACTGCCTTCAATTCCTGTCCTAAAATCAAGCAGAGCTTAGATCTTAAGTTTGGTCTCCTGAATCCAAAAGTTCTGAGCACGCCGCCGCAAAGAGCTCTTGGGCAAGTTGTGCCTCTTCACTTGGAGCTTCCACTTGATGCAAATACCCTTAAACCATTAGGGAAGCTATCAAAGGCAGCAGTTACAGTTTCACCCCTACTGCAGGACACCTGTATTCCTGTTTACCAGTCATATCATTTGACTAGACACCAACCCAAACCAGGTCAAGAAGAGTCTTAAAACAGGACAAGATGCTCTTCTTTGGTTGCTCCAAGACACAAAACCTGCAGCTGCCCATTCTGGTTAACCAAACTAGAAACTACCCCTAATCTCCCAGCGGGTCACAGACAGGGGGAAGGTCATTCTGCTCCATCGCTCCTCCCATCAGCAACAACCCTGGAGGTAGTTAGAAAGTGCACCCTGCAAAGGCCTGCTACAGCATACAAGCGCATCACTCCAATAGCTACCCCAGTTGCATATTGGTGCCTAAACACCTGCACTGGGACCACTCTCATCAGAGGGAAGTGAGATGAGCATTAGCACAGCACTGACGCATCTTTCCACCTTAGCTGATGGCGGGTGAGCCTGTGCAGATCGGGAGTGCTGCTTTTGGACTGAGGTGTCCCTGGGAAAGCCACAGCCCAGAGGTTTCACGCCTGTTGGAAGCTCTGCTTGTGCCAGGAGAAGACCATGCCGTCACGCACCCGGCAGCGTGCGCTGCTGCACAGGTGAGCGGCGTTGCTGCTCTCAGGAGAGGCACTGCTGCCCTTAGGCCGTTCAGCTCCCTCCCGTACGCATGTAACTCCCCGGTGTGCGTTTTATACCTCCCCTCAGTGCCTGAACCAGGGGCCGGGAGTCTGTTCAGACTGCAATTAAAATGGCAAACTGCTATTTTTCATGTTCTAGAACTCTGGAATCCCCAGCAGATGACAGGTAGGAGCAGCAGGGCAGGTGGGAGAGGTGGTGTTTGCTATGAGGCCCTCTGGGAAAACAGAGCAGCATTCAGGAATTCATTCGCCATTAG
>Ga0065711_1033950_pt1 | contig 24526 bp, 17 predicted proteins | sample Hoacrofraction12_FD_59098 | JGI IMG/M metagenome (GOLD analysis project Ga0065711, IMG submission 59098) | Hoatzin crop microbial communities from Cojedes, Venezuela - Epithelial fraction 12 v2 (version 2) | ecosystem: Host-associated > Birds > Digestive system > Esophagus > Crop | place...
TTTTTTTTTTGATATGTAGTTCTTTCTTACCACACCAGAAACTGTGTACTGAGACATAACCCTTGGTATCTCTCTGGTATTTGGCCTTGCAAGTAACTGCATCATGTCATAGGAGGGCTGGGATGTACATTGCTGGAGGCCTGTGTGCATTTGCTGCTTTTGTTAAGAGGTTCATTAGGGACCGTCAAGACAGAGGGAGGAAATGTGCTCATGTGCTTTGCTCAATGTTTTTGTGTATCTGCAAGAATTTGTCTGCAGTGGGGAAGGGATTTGATGAGAGATTCTTCTAGGTGAAGATGATCTTAGAAAAAATGTTAACTGTCAGCATTTCAAGGGTAGACACCTGATGTCTCTCAACTTTTGCTTTTATGTCCTTCAGCATATTTTTTTTCTGTGAACTGAAGATAAACCAGTTATATTCAGAAATAGCCTTTTTTCTCCTGTTCTTTAAAGATGTGAATTCTAGTTTTCAGATGTCTAGCTCAGAATATGTGGGAGTTCCAAACTTTGTGTAATAAAAGAGGTATTGTAGCATCAGAGATGTCAAGGCCAGTTCTTTTAACAAAAAAAAAAAGGCATTGACAAACCCTGAGCTTTCATGATGCACGTAGTCCTTTGCTGCTTTCAGGCATTTCCTTTGTACAGTATTTTCCCACACAGAACAAAGTGCAGTTTATTAATGAAATGAGGATGAAAAAGACATGTTTTCCAGTGTCTGGTAATGATTGTTGTAATGGACTTTCTATCTGTCTCCTAATTGCTTTTTCACCAATATAGATTCACGTGCAGTGGAGAAATGAAGGTGTTGAAACAAAAATGCTGAAACTGATGAAATGTCAAGTACCAGCAGCTCTCACGTTTTTCCATTATGAGTGAGGAGTTGCCATAGACTCCGCCTGTTTGTTTCTGCTGGGAGGAAAGGGGGCGAACCACTGCCTGCAAGCGACCGATTCCTAGGGATGTTTGGGTGAAGCAGAGCAGTGGGGATTTGGCCGGAGAAAGGCAGCCTTCATGCCCCTCTCCAGCAGGTGTGCTGCTCTGCCCGCATCCTGCGGTGAGGAGTGTGGGGGCTGCTAATGGATGTGTATTCAGACCCCCTTGGGCGCTGTTTTTCTTCAGTGGGTGTCGCCCACCTCTACGCAGTCCTGGACCTACTGTTTTCTGGACTGAAATCTCAGCCAGATCAGAAGGGGAAGGACTTGAAACTGTCTGGGGAAACAGCGAATATGTACAATGTCTTGCAAGTTGTTTAAAGTTTGAGGTGGCTTACCTTAAACTTTAAAATGGGGAGAGAGATTTGTCTGATGACTGGATAAATCCAGACACTTTACTCTTATATTATCTCTGTATCCTATGGAAACCTTCTCTGGAGATATTCAAGACCCACCTGGACAAGGTCCTGTGCAGCCTGCTCTGGGTGACCCTGCTTTGGCAGGAGGGTTGGACTAGATGACCCACAGAGGTCCCTTCCAACCCCTACTATTCTGTGATTCTGTGAAACCATCTTTCAAAGAAAGCTGATACCACTTTGTCTCAAGAATTTAAAGTTGTGAGAAGAGCACAGGCAATTGATGATCTAGATGAAGGACTTCCTCCAAGTCAAACTATCTACAAATGACAAATGTAAATATACGTGGCACGAAAGAATAATACATGAGGCATAGGCCCTGTCTCCCCCTTGTTAGAGGGCAGTGAAGTTGCTGTTACGTTCAGTTGTGACTCGCTCTGGATGGGTCACTGAGGCTGCAGGCCTCTGTTCCAGAACCCTGTGGCAGACTAGGTTTGTGCTGCTGCTTCTCGATTGCATCTTGCACTGCCTTGTGTCTGTCTAGCTTTTAACTTTTTAGTTCAGAGCTGTAAGTGGGGGAGCTAAGGTGAAAAGCTTTGTGTGTGAGAGCCGGTGCAATTTTCCTTTTAGCTCATGACCAGTGTTTTTTCTGGCAGCTGGAATTAGAAGCAGCTATACCTGGAAATTTAGATCTAGAGACGCAAGTGCTAGGCTGTGTGAGCTGAACGGGCTTTGGAGCAAAGCTATCCTTTTCTTTTCAATTGTTAACTTGAAACTTTATGTATCAGGTCCCAGCATGCATAAAAGCATATGGCAGAATGATACCACGTCCAGAAAGGGATGACTGAAACGGTCAAGGGGGAGGAACAGCTGCTTTTTGAGAAGAGACTGAAAAGACTTGGATTCTTCATTTTGGAAAACAGAAAGTTGAGGGAGAATATGATCAAGATGTTACAGAAACATAAAGGTGGTGGGTACGTTGAACTAGGCAGAACTAGTCATGCAGTCCCACGGTGCAGAAACGTTATAACAAGTGTCAGAACTGGGAGGATTTTACTTCAAAATGAACAAATGAAAGTACTTTAAACAAGGGGGAGTGTGACCTGCTGGAATTTGCTGGCACAGAACGTCGTGGGCAGACAGTACCAGCATGTTCAAAGCAGAGTTTGACAAAATTGGTGGAAAATAGGTCCATTAGCAGAGACTAAGAGGATGCGTCAGGGATGGACCTTCCAGCATCCCTGGTAGAGCAGGAGCATGGAGTGAGCGGGACGCAGAAGAGGCAGGGGTGGCTTGCTGTTTGAGTGGTGTCTGCCTTTGACACAGCGATGAAACGCTTGGGTGGGTGAGATGGACGTTGTGTTGACCCAGTAAGCCATGTCTTGTATTTTGAGCTATATTTTCTACAACTGGCTGTTGATACACTGAGTAAACCTTGAATGTAGATGCTTTGCACATCTCTCACCTCTTTCTTTAAGTCTGCATAAGTCCTGTGAGGTCATTTGGACAGAAACTTGCATTTTAGTTTTGTTTTGGAAAAGTGTATAGCTTTGAAACCCAGGTACCTAGGCAGAGTTTCATGTTAAAACAATGAAGAGTCCTGATTTCTTTTGTCTGAGAAACTACAAAGGCTTCTGCTGCTTAAAATTCTAGGGGGAGAAAAAAGTACTCTTTCTGTAATTTTCTGTTATTCTTTGGCCCTTGATGCTCATACAGCAAGGCAGTTCTGTACTACCAAATCACAGGATTTTTGTCCTCTTGACAGAAATTTGACTCAGCTGGTTCAGTGAGACATTATTTTCCTCACTAACATCTCCTTGTGCTCTCACTTGACTCACAAGTCAGGAGTAGACTCCACAGGGAGGGATGTTGCCAGCTTAGGCTGCATGATCCCAAGTCGAATCTCTCTTCTCTAGCTTGGACTGCTTGTCTGTCTTTGTGTGAAATGGCTTGGATGAATGAGGAGTATATGGGGTGTTTAACAAATACTCCCTTGTCTTTGCAATCCCTCTGAAGTTATTTGGTAATAGTAAGTGGTAGCAATAGTCGTATAACTAGCTATTTGTGTACATTTTATTGTGTGTGTGTAAATATATATATATATGTGGTATGTCTGTGGCTGTAAAAATAATCTCTGAATGTGAAACAGCCAAAAATGCCAGTCTGTGCTAAAATCCTTTGGTGTTTTAAAATTTTTTTTTTCCCCACCGTCCTGTATTCTTGTTGTGTAGTGTGGGATCTGCAATATTTATATTTTCACTGATGGTAGTTGTGTATATACTTAAATGTGTGTGATATGTTCAGCTAGTGTCATTTGGCTAAAATACTGTGCTGCTTTTGAAGCAATACTATGTTTTCTAAGAAACGATTCTCATATGGAAGAGCTTCAGAGAATCTTGTGTATTGCGGTGTTTGCTATATCTGGAAAATTCTTCATTGTATATTCATCTTGTCGTTGTGTGAGTGAGACTTTTGACATAATCACTTTTTATATTTACCAAGAAGTTGTGGTTAGCCCTGTTGTTCTAGAACCCATTTTAGAGGGAAGATGCGTAATATCCTGTTACTTGGCCTTTAGGCACGGTAGACACTCTTAAATATTTTTCTCAAAATGAAACCTGCAGCAAATATGGAACACTGGTTCAGGAGTAGGAAAGTTAAAAATGGTGTTTCCTATGGGGAGGGAAGAGTAAAGCTCTGAACTATTTTGTGTTATCAGTAATACCAGCTGTTGTGTTCTGGGCAGTCCTGTCTCATCAGTATTTGCTTCAGAAATGCCAGTTACGGGGAACTGTGGGTAACCTGATGGGATTTTATTCTTTGATTTCTTCATGGGAGCTCTAAGTAACTGTGCAGAAATCATGGGACTTCTACTTTGCAGACTTTGTGTCAGAGATGGGAGGAGAGGAAGTAGAGAGGTGACAGAAGTAACAAGGAGTAACCTTAACAGAAGGGCCTGAAAAGGGGGTGAGATGTCTGGCATTCCCCTCAGCTGGCCTTGCTGTTTCTTCCGTAGTCAAGTGATGTATTTTTGGAGCAATCTTACAGAAATAGATATATGGCTTAGTTCTGCAAAGGTTTGTAAACGTCTTTTCATGAAGACTGCTTTCAGTCATCCCTTGTTTGAACTTGCTTTTGGGCATCCCTTACGGGCATGTCCCGAGCCCATAAAAGGTGGTGAAATACCCGTTCTGCTGATACACTGCTACCCCCTCCCTCCACGCATTAAAATAGTAGTTATAAGCATTATGTCAGCCGGTGGGTTTACAGCTACCTTGGAGGGTAGAAGAATGCACAAAGAGAGTCCCAGGAAATTGCAATATTGGTTGGTAAGTTATTTAGAGAGAGGATGGGGAGAGGGGATTATATTTGCATGACCGTGGATGGGAAGTGAACAAAACATATCTTTGCTTTGTATGATTTTGCTGATGTGCTAAAAGGGTTTTTATGGGCAGTGTAAAATGTAGCAGTAGTCTGACATCGGGAAAGTTTATTGGGCTTTTCATGTATGTTTATAACTTTCTCTTAGCCGGAATATATGATACGGATTGCTACAAGTTTTGGAGATAGAGAAATAATGTACAAACAGGTTTTGGCTTTTTTTTTCTTCTCCTCCACAGAGTAACTGCTGGAATTAACAATTTCATTTAAAAAGTCTAATTATTTTTTTGAGGCTTGTATTTCCTTGTAAGTATAGTTTAGTCACTGCCTGGATGATTTTGGAGGGAACTGATTCTGTAGCAGTAATAAATAATCAGCAAAGTTGGTTTTTTTTTTTTTTTTAATTTATTATTGAGCATGTATATGTGTTAATGTAGTTACACACTTTTCTTGAAAATTATTTAAACAGATTTAATTTTACAAGATTTGCTTGATTCTTTCATAAAAGATCTAAGGCCTGTGACTATCTTTTTAATGAATGAACAATTATCCCAGTTGCAGTTTACATGGTGGAAAGATGGAGCTGAAACCAACGTAGCTTGGTTCTGTTCTGCACTGAACAATTAACTGGTACGATGCAGTGTGGTACTTGGGAATAACATTGTGAATGCCTCTTCCATAGGTGTAACGAACCAGTGTTAGGTCTCTGCAAGGGAGGAATTGCTGTATCCCTATTACACAACATGGTTTTTGGCATCTTGAGTGTTGTAGTCTGTATTGGCTTAACTGAAGTCTGGAGCGTGTGTTTTGTGTAAACTGTTTTTTTTTCTTAATGTTATGTGTCTCCAAAGTCTTTGTCAGAGTTGCTGTGAATTTCTGGTCTGTTAATGATCAGCGTGTTGCTACAGAATGGAAATGCTCAGTGATGGGTAGTGTTTGAAATTCATCGTAGCTGGGGATGCCGATGTGAATCTTTACACAGTCTGCTGGGCTACACTCATGAAAGTCTGGGATAAACTGTCAGCTGCATTAGATTTCTGCATGCTATAGAGAGCAGGGGGTGGTCAAAATACTTCCCTGTGTAGTAAACGAAAGAGAGTTTTGTAATGCTAGCGGTTGAGACTAGAAGTAATGACAGACTCTTCCTCAGGCAAAAACTCAGTCTGTAACCTGGGGTTCTGCACTGTTTTCTTGACGTTCGTTGATCAGCTAGTCAGTCTGTCCGTTGCGTGCTCCAGGATCTGAACAGCGAGTTCTCGTGACAGCTGTCTTGCTTTGGAACAGCGCAAGCGTCAAAGCTTGCGAAGAAGCGTTTGGGAAGTAGGGAATAAGGAGAAGCAGGCCGAAATACAGAATAAATTTTCTGTTTATCTATGCTTATGAGTTTATCTATGAATTTCTTCAAAACTGCAAGCTCTGCAAAACTGTCCTTTTCGGACAGAGTCGCAGCCTGTCCTGTTAACTTTCTCCAGAAGAGGAGCTCTGCAGGGAAGAGTGGATAAAATCCAAAATGGGAATTCTTTTTTTTGTCTATATATCTATCTACAAAGCAGAGAATCTGCAGAAACCAGTGGAGTTGGTGGCATTACTGATTTTTTTACATAGAAGAGGCTATGGAGATGAAGGACTCTGAGTGGTTTGGGTACAATGCCTGAGCCTATTATGGTGCAGAACCTCCTCAGATCAGATTAGTGAAGTTACCTGGATGTAATGATACTTTTCCTTCCTCCTAGATCTCTGTCTCTTCAAAAACATCTCCCATATTTTCAAATGCAAAAAACTCAATAATGGCAGAGATTTTTAGAAAATAATAAATTTGGTCTGTTTGCTGTCAAGTATGTTCCTACCTAATTCTGGACTTCAGCTGTTCTTTTTCTTTGTGGTTTACTTTTAATATGAATCATAATTCTGACAACGTCTGTTGATGTGACATGTTACAAATGTCAGCAGTGGGGCATACAAGGAAGTTTGTGACTTTGACTTCTACAGTGAGTGATCGAAGTGACTGATGAAGCACTGTAACAATTAAAATTTATTTCTCAAATGTTTCATCCACTGCTTCAGCGTTTCGAGGACGTGGGCTATTTTACTATTTCTCTCGCTAATATCTGCTGATTAATAACACTTCACTGGTGGAAAGACTTTCCTGAGAGTCCAGCCTGAGACTTATTCCTTCAGCCTACGTAATTACTAACGTGGTGGCTATGGAAGTATCTTGATTATCTTGGCTTTACGCTGTGCAGAAGACCAGTGCTTTTTCCTGAAGCTATTCTTAAGACCAGGCTGAATGTATCTCCACTGGTGAGCATGGCCTCCAAGCACCCAGGCCTAGTCAGGGTGGTCAGTCGCTGCCATCTGTGTTCCTCAGGGCTCCTTTGGGGCTTCGGGTGGGTCCGTGTGGACGCTGTACGTGGAAGGTGACATCGATTTTTATGGCTGTTCTTGCGCCTGCCGAGCAGCTGTGTCGTAGACGTTTTTGGAGACGGGAAGCATTTTGCCTGGCGCCACGTGTTGAGTTGCTCAAAGCCACAAAGAAATCCGATGTTACCTTATTGCCACAGACTTGTGTGTTGCATCGCGCCGGACTTTCTTATCGGACGTACGGGTGGAAGCCTGGTGCTGCGGTGGCCTGGCCTAGCTGCATGCGGGGGGACAGCTTGCTGCTTCTGGACACTTGTGATGCTGAAGCTCGGCGTGGATGGTGAAGTGTTGAATGCCAGCCCTTTTACTGTCCTGAAATTCAGTACTGCAAGGTGCAAATGTGAAGTGAAAATGAGGAACGTGAAGAATCATTTGGGGATTTTCATGGTCTGGACAAATATACTTTTGTTTTTGAATAGGTAACTGATATTTCCAAAAAGTCTACCACGGAAAGTGAAGGTTGTTGTACCCTTCCAGAGGAGATACTAACTCTGTCATAGGATTTTGCTAGCCACCTCTTTTGTGTTACCTTAATGTTTTCTAGGTTATAAAAGCCAGATAATATCCATTGCGTATATGGTACTGTTCTTTGCAGTTCGGTCCCCAATTAGAAATTTCATTATTGCGTTATATTTTAACATGATAATTAAGTAACTGTGACACACGGTGGAAATAATGTTACTTTAAACCGCTGTACTTATCCAGGAAAGAAGCAAAAGGGATTTTAAAGTTACCAATCTGTGCCAAAGTCAGCTTGCATGGATGCTTTTCATTTTTTAAATGAAAATCCCGAGTTGTCCTCTGCACCAGATGAGTTAAATTTCCTACTGTGATAGAGCATTACTTACATCATTTTTAACCAGTTTAAACTGAACCAATGCAAATCTTTATGTAGATAAAAAGTTAGTTCAGAAGGTTGTTGGTTCATATCCTAGAGATTATTCTGTATTTCCTCTTAAAAGAGAAGTCATAGAGTGAATTCTGGTGTTACAGTATAAAATGTCTCGCAGTGTCTATGTCCTGATATGCAAGAGATTCTGCGCACACTGTTGCTTCCCACACTTCAGAGGGGAAAGCACACGTTATGGAGTAAGAGTGAGGATGAGAGAGAGCGAGCACACATTGCCATACTACTTCTGTAGTGCTGACACACTACTGCTGAATTTAATTTAAAATTATCTATATTTCACTTCAAAGTATGACTTGAAAGCTGAGGGAAGGACTGATGTTATTCCCCTTACTTCCAGCCTCAAGAAACGGCTTCAAGGTCTCACATCTTCAAAATCAAGTCTTTTAAGAAATCCAAAATTTGTGGAGTCTGCAATCAAGTAATTGATAGCCAAGGCATTTGCTGCCGAGGTGAGTAACATACGACGTGCTGTTTACTTACTGCGTAAAGGAAATTAATTTTATATTAATATTGAAGTTTCTAGAAGTCCATGTTTCTGGAATTCCCCCTGGACTGAGTATAGATGTCACCTCGGCTTATTTCCTTCTTTTGTGCAATAGTGTTGCCTACTTTTGTTGGGGAGTGGGATGCTGTAGTAGGTAATGGGACTTGTATAATAACGTGCTTTTGTTCCTGTGCGATTCAGGCAAGTTGCAGAAGGCGGCAATGCCTGTGGAGGCTCTCTGAGGAGCATGGGAGTGATGTGTGCACAGGGGATGACAGATGCCTCTGGAATTCAGTCTCCAGATGAGGAAGTGTGTGACTCTCACTCAGGGAGGCATGAAGGTTGTCTCTGCGTTCATTTGCAAAAATTCACGAGGCCAGCTGTCTATTTATTTACTTTAATTTTTCCAGTTGCTTTATGGTCTGTTTGATCGTTAGTCCTTCAGTCTGATCGCTGACAGAAGCAGTAAAAAGATCGTCCCCTTGCACGCACAGATGACAGGGACTCAGCTGCCTCTGGTATTGCTGCCTGCTGCTTACAGCTGTTCTCCCTCACTCTTCTCCCTTGCTGTGTAGAATTGAGCACACTTGCCACTTCTCCTTGTGATACCTGTGGTGGAATTAAATCTTGGGAAAAGTCATTAGGTCCTTTCTGCAAGTTGTCCAGGGATAGGGGTTTCGATCCCCTGTACTGGTTTAGCCTGGTTAATGTTCAACTCCTGTTATTCCATCTCAGTAAAACAGTCTCTTTACTTCCCGCGTGTGTGGTTTACCTTCTAGGAAGAGAACGCTATTGTCTATTCATGTGAAGCGTAGTTGCTGTTTTCACTTAGAAGTGTTTGCACCACTTGTGTGTTCTAGATGGATCTGTTTCTCCCACCTCCTCCCTCCCGTATTCTTCAGACACCTTAGGATCCCTCTGAGGGTTTGAGAGGGAGGCGAGAGATTTGGATGTGGAAGGAATGCGGCCAATTTCCTGAGCTAAGGTGCAGACTTTGCAGATGAACAGCTAAATGTAAAATACCTGACTTGTTCAGCATTACAGTTACCGTCACAGGAGTGGTAGCTACATATGTGTTTCTTTAACGTATTTCTTCCGTCTGTCCCTCTGGAGGCTGGTTCCAAAGTTCTTAGGATTTTGTTATTTTCAGCTTAACAGAAACGGTGTTGTTGGAAGGAAGCCTGCTTAATGAAGGGACTCCCTGAAGACCCTCTTGATCAGGTTCAGTGTAAAAAGCACTGTACCGGGAGAGAATCAGTACTTTTGAAGGGAAAGGCCTTGGGGGTGGGAATAGAAAAGCCAGTTTGCTGTGGATTTGAGTTCTTGTAGCCCGGAGCTGGAAGTCTCAAATTCACAAAAGCTGTGACAGTGTGCTTACCTACCAAAGGTGCTAAGATCTCTACTGTATGTGTTGTAAACAGGCCAGAGGTTAGGATGAGTCTGAGCAAGTTTTCCTTTTGCCCCAGTGTGTAATAGCTCTGGTTCTGATACAGAAACTAAAATTACACGCCAATGTAATTTAACACCTCTTTGGGGAGCATTTATATGTGGTGCAAAATTCACATGTATTCAAACCATCAAGGAGAAAAGCTTTTAGGAGAACCAAAAAAACTGAGGAACTAAAATTCTACAAGGAGCCCTACTGGGATCCCTCCGATGCACTCCCCAAACCAATACATTCATGTCTATGGTACATCCGTGTCTATATCTGGGTGAGTCTGGGATAATTTTCTCTAGGTTTCTGGGTTCAATTTTCCAAAGGAGCCCCTTGATAGTATCGCATAGCCCCTCTTGTTGATGTGAACACCAGGCAGACCCACTGTCCTCCTTTGCTGCTGGTACATTTTGATTGTTAGTTGCTTGATGATGGATCCCTGTGGGATGGGAGCAACAGGAGTTGCACAGAGTGAAGTGATGACACCAAGTAGTTGCAGTTTAATAAGAACCCATTTGTATTTTAACTTACAGCATGGGCTTTATAAAGCAGAGTTTTGGATAAGATAGAACTAAAAGTTGTCTGTTTGCTTGCCAGCACTGCAGTACTTGAAATGTACCCTAGTACTGTGAGACTCTATTAATAAATATGGAGAAAAATAAACCAGCGTTTTCAGAGCCAAATCCTGGTGTTGCTGCTTCTGGTAAATTCTCCCTGATGTTGCTGAATGAAAGTGAGCAAGTTGGCACTGGGAGGAGGGGAGGGAGAAGAAAAGCCTTTAGTTAAGAAGAAATAAAGTTCCTTTGTGTATTAATGAGAATATCTTGCTTTTTTAGCAGTTTCTCCCCAGAAAATAATAGCTCTTTGTACAGACTGCAGGTTCCTTCCAGACTATAGTATCTTAATCAGGTAAAGGAGAGTTACGTGTCAAGTGAAATGAGGGGAAAGGCTCCAGGTTGGTCACTGTGTAGTATTTGCTGTTTATCTAGCAATGAATCATCGACTTGTAAAGAGAAAAAAAAAAAAGCTGTAACTGGGTGTTTTATTGGTTAGCTAAGTTTTTATTAGTATGTTGCAGTAATTTTGGGTGTGTGTTGTTTAGTCCTGTCTTGCAAGCTGTGTCCTTTGCTCGTGGTCAGGTTGGAATCTAGTGCCTAAAACCTTTCCATGAAAAATGAATGATTGCCTGAAAGGTACGCTTGAATGACGTTGTCCCTTTGTCCTTGTGTATTTCAGTCCACCTCAAGGAAAGCCTACTCAGTCACTGTGAATTTACTGTTAACAAGCTCTAGAAAAACAGTGGCAAAAAAGAAAGGCAGTTTTGAAGCAGGGGAAGCTCCTGGCTGTCTCCCTTGCCTGGTAAACATGTTTGTAGCTGGCCTGTGTCTTTGATGTAGCTTCTCATTATGAAGAAAGGACAAAGAGCTGTTGATTGATTTCTAGACTGTCTGCACGTTCTGCAGTAAACCAAGGGCAACATGACTCCTTGTTCACTTTAATTCAGGGCTAAGCAGATACACATCCTAATCATGAACATTTACATAGTTAGCCAAAGGTCTGCAGTGTTACAAAAGCCTTTTGATTTTATTTTTTTTAAAGCTAGTTACCCTAAATACTGAATATGCAGTGTTTTACTTTATTTGTAAACAAACTGTCAGAATGATGTAATTTCTATGTATTTTCCATGTGAATTTCTATTTTATTATATTTCTTTTATATGTGTGAAGTATAAATTTCTCTTATTTCTATTTCATTTTCCTCTGCTTTTTAAAATTATCATTTATCTGTTTTGTGTTGTGATCAGATGACTGTTAATGTAGAACAGAGAGCTTTTTAGATGCTCTGAATCTTCCCAATCTGTAGGATGGTACTTTTCTGGCTATTTGAGAACTGGAGACCAGTTTTGGGAAATTCGAGTAGTTTTAAATAATGCAGTATTTTTTCCTAGCTCTTAGAGCATTGATGGGTGAAGTAAGTATGAAGAATTGAAAGACCTTACACATTTCTGCTGATGAAACTCGCCTCCTCTCTAGCTGACTATTAAGTTAGTAAGTTTAGGTGCTGCTAGTGAGTCGTTACATACAATATGAAGCATTCCATGAAACAGATTCTAAATTTACAGCAATTAGTGGTAATTTGAATGAACTGAGTGTCTTTTTGTTAATCTAGCCTAGCCATGAAGGTGTTGGTTTTGGGAGTATGTGTTAGAGTGATCCCAGTAGGAGTGCTTGTAGAATTTTTGTTCTTCAGGTTCTTGCATTTTTCCTGAAAGTTTTTTTTTTTCTTGATGGTTTGACTACATGTGAATTTTGCTTTGTTCCTGATAATTTGAACTGTGTAGAAATGCTAGCGAAAGAGGTGTTAAATTACATTGGTGTGTACCATTAGCTGCATTGTGAGCAGAGAAAGGCTTACCGTGGTATTGTGTGCATGCTAAGCGTAATAAAGAATACGATTCACCTTCTTTGCTTAAAATTAATCTGTATAACTTCTGGCTTGTACGTCATGTTAACATATGGTCTCATAAAAGTGTTGATTGGCTTACAGTAAGTAAGTCCTGGACTGTTTCCTTGAGCATGTAGGATGAAGTGGTAGTAGATAGTACATTTTCTAATCAAATTACAACATCTGTGTGTAGTCAAGAACTTCCAGCCACTTACAGATCATAGATCAGGGTTCGAAGACAATTGGAGCTGTTTTTCTTCCTAAAGAGGTTTGATATTTTCCTTTGAAATTCACCTGCTTGTTTATGATTGTGCTTATGGTCATGGCTAGCAATCCACTTAAAATATCATTTTGGTTAATTGGAGTTACCCAATATAGAGAGTTCTCTGTATTGAATCAAATGTTCATTTCTTCTGGTAAGGCAAAATACATTTTTGTTGAGACTGATTTGAAGCTGACAAACCTTTCTTAAGGCTCGTTTGTACATACTGTGTGTGTAGATATGTGTATTTAATCTTATATGATAGCAGGTGGTTTTATATAATCTATCTTTCAGTAAGTGCTAAGGTCAGTTGTTACATATTAGAATCTTAATAATGTACAAAGCATGTCTGTGGTTACAGTTCTGGCAGGCAAACTGGAAAGCTAGAAATGCCGAAGGAATTTGTATCCTGCTTGGGCCAGTGGCATGACAGTTGGCTCTAGATGGTGAAGCGTGTAGTGTGTGTTTGTGGGGTAGGGGTGTTTGTGTCACCCTGGTTTCTGCGGAGTGAGCATTGTGAAATAAGATCCTGTATTACCAGGTGCTTACATGGGTGAATTGTTGTAAGATCAATAGGTGGATAGATCTCATATCTTATATACAAGATGTATATGAACTGTAATATCAACATTCATATAACCTAACCATCTTATAGTTGATTATGACAATAGGAGTACCCATATAATTATGTTAACACTATAATGTAGGAGATCTTTGAAAGAATGAAAAGACTGTCACAAAATCCAAAGGGTTTTTCATCTTACCACTCTTGCTTTCTGTGTGATGTCTGTATGTACACTTGCATGTTTTCTTGAGCACCTATCCAGCAAAGTATATTGTCTTCTGTGGGACTGCTTTTAAGATGGTTTTAAGATTAACTGTTTCGGTTAATAGTTTTAAGATTTGTAATGATGGATCTCTTGTATGTATGGCTCCCTTGTCAAGAAAGACCAGAAAACCTTACTGTTTTCCTAAGCACTTAACTGCTAATTATCTCCAAATTTATAAGGTATATGGACTTGTGCGAAAATGAGACCTAGAATTTCTTTGCTAGCACTGTATGTTTTCATTTATGACCAACGTTTGATGATATGACAGACAACTGCATGTAGAACAGGATATGCAGGCTGTAGGACCAAGGAGCACAGTCTGTTGCCCCTATAGCTTGTAGCTGCTGTGAACTCCAAGGAACAGGAATTAAGGAATGCCCAAGCAAGGCTGGGTTGGGTAGGGACCCAGGCTCTTGCTGTAAAATCTCTTTTGACTGTCAGCCTTGTTTGTGAAGGGCATATGGGAGGGTGTCCAAGGGAGACTGCGTGGATTGATTGAGTGACAGCAGAGAAGTCTTTAGGAACCCTTCAGAAATAGGTAGATGTTAACCTGGGTGTGAGTGACACAGGGTGTGTTGTTCTGGGGAGAAGGAGGAGGAGGCTGGAAAGAGAAACGTGGACTGCAGCCCATCTGTGACACCAGAAGCCTGGGAAGGTCAGCCCCTCTTCTCTAGACAACAGATGCATACAACAAATAGTAACTTCCACCAGATTAGTAAAATGTACTCTAATTAACACAGTTGTACAAGCTATGCATTCATATTTCAGCGTAGAGCTTAGATAGCGAAACGTGGAAGCTATGTGCTTAACAGCAGCAAAGACATGAAAGGGAAGGATGAATAAAGACTTACTGGGGCATGCAGAGGTATAGAGGAAGCCACTGTAATTAGTAGGCATTACACAAGTGGTACATAAGCGTCCTGGCTGAACACAGCCCTTTCTGGAGCTGAGAGAACATGTAAAATTGACATCATTTGAAGGCATGCTGTTACCCCAGTGGGAACTGGGGGAGGGGGAGCAGTTTGAGTACAAATCTCTGAGGTAAATCCCTGCGAATTTAAAAATTAAAAAATACCCAAGACAAAAACCTCTAGTGGAATGTTTAATGTTCATAGCAGTGAAGCTGCATCACAGATATTAAATAATGTTTCAGAAAGAGGTCTGTAGTGAAGAGGTGAGTTCCCTGTTTTTTTACCTCATAATGACTGACTTAATCACTCCAGAATTTAATTTACCGTTATAGAATTTATTTTAAAGTTCAAAGCACTGCAGTTTCTAAGAAGCTGCAGAGTCTGTTAATTACAGCTAATAAATGGAGGGGGGGAGAGGGAAAGGCACAAAGTAAATGTGATCCTGTGTGGGCCCCCCCCCTCCATTTTCCAGGAAAACCAATGACTGCTATGTGATCTGGTATACGTGCAATTTTATAAACTTAGCGCACTTGAAGGAGAACCCAAAATTCCTAAGAGTAAAACGAAGTTAGAATTATCTGCTCTAACCCAAAAATCTGAAATGAAATGCTGCCATCGTTAGAGTATATAATTTGAGTGTGATGAACTTGATATGCTGTGTGGGGGAAGGAACCTCAAATCGATGCATTTGGCTATAACTTCATGCTTCTAACTGGCTTCAAAATAAGGGGGGAGGAGGGAGAGGGAACAGAACCACCATTGGAGACAAAAATAATGTATAGAAAGATAAAGTTCAAATAAAGAAGAGATGGGTGAAGAAATCTTTTAAATCTGTTGCAAGTAATGCTGAAGAGTTTGCTCTGATACATGAAGAAAACTTCAAGAAGCTAAACTGGACTTCAAACATAACTCCATTTAGACACATTCAGGATCTGAACCCTGTAAATAGGTGAAAGAAGAAGTTGTTACGGGATTTTATGCAGAGTCCCCACCTATTGTCATTAGTGAGATTTTAAAAAACACTCTTGCTTACAGCTGTAGAAGTACTTGAAGGACCATGTTGATGACCTCCTTTGCATACCCTATGTTGTTTTCTCTTGGGGTGAAGGTCTTTATCGCTTAATGTTTTCTGTAAGAGCTGAAGAACAGCTGTGGATCAAAACTTCCAGGCCAGTTAGGTCTTATCCAAGTAATAAATTTTTAACATCAGCTTTCTTATTTTGAAGATAACCCATTTTAAGCCAATCTCTTATTTTTCTCTGATCCTTGCTCTCAGCATAACTTATGCAGGATATGTTTTCAAGATTCATTACAGACGTGCAGGCTTTCGACATCTTGTAGTTCGTGCACTGTCTGCAGCTGCAAGAAAAATCTGGGGACAGTGCAGCCATTTTTTTGGTTTCATGCAGGTTGGTGGCTACAGTAAACCATAGTCTGGTCAAAATGGTTTTGTGGATGAAATGTTGCAACATGGAGTTGTCTGTTCAGCTGGAGGGAGGAGGCCTAAATATAAGGTTTAGTTTCAAACTGGATTAAGGTTTAATCATTTCCTACCTGAGTTGCAAGTGTGGCTTAAAAAGATGAGAAAAAGTTGCTGTATAAGTACTTTATTTTAAAAATGTGAAAACATTTTCGCTGTGCTAATGTTCTCCCTTTTTGTGACAGCGTCTATTAAATTAAGCAGCAAACAAACAGAAGCTCCACCCAGAAGTTTTCAGGATGCAGTTAAAAAGATAAAGTTAGACTATAAATTCCACAGGGAAAAAAACCCAGACAAACCGCAAACAAACAAACAAAAAACCCTCTAAAACAAAACCCAAAAAGCTTCGCGGTCAAGATTCTTCCTACAAGACAGGAAGAAGGTGGGCATAAAGGAAAAGAACAGGCAGACTAGGCAGCAGTAGTGCCAAAATATTTTTCTCTTAATAAAGATTTTTCTGCTGCTGTTGTCAGCAACAGCAAGTGGAACATCTCATCTGTGAGAAGGCTCATTCACGACACTCCTTACTGCATGGCCACCCCAAGTAAAATTGCTGAAGCTTTGCACAAATTTCCTGTAACTGTCTTGTAGCCTTCATCTTCAAAAACAGTGTCTGCAGTCCTTGTCACGAAGTGCTGGCAGCAGTACTCAGATGGAGAGACAATGGTTGGCTGAATACGAGAAAAGAACAAAAAAAATCTCTAGGAAAATGCTTGAGGCACAGGAAATGCACCAGCAGATGTTGTTGCTGTAGTGTGGTTGTTAGACTTGCGACATCTTTGGCATGTGACTCCGATAACTTCTTAAAAATAGAAGTGTTTACTTTTGCAGCTAAAGCCCAGTATTTCCAGCTAGAGGACTCTTTCCCCACGCCCTTCCCAAAGGTATCTCTGCCTCATGCAAAGCTGCATGCCATCTTATTTTTAATGCTGCCGTTGATAATTTCTGTGTGTCTATTTTTCATACTGCTTTCATTTTAGATCTTTATCTTGAGTTGAATTGTTGCAGAGCTGGTAGGAACAGATCAGCAGAAAAGTGTGTGTTGGTGAGAGTTTTTTCTAATAATTTGATCACAGTGTTATTAAACCCATGTCAAATATAAATGGCTAGCAAGTTGCACAGTCCTTTCAATTTGGGACATTTTGGTCATGGATGTCTTTCTGTACCAAGCTCTGCCTGAAGAAGACCCTGTTGTGGTGGCCTTGCTATGCATTTCTTAAAACAGCTTTCTGAAAAAAGGAAAACATTCTTTCTTCAGAGCATGTGACAGACCTGGGATTCTGTGCAAAGCATTACCTGCAGGAGGGAGATGTTGCTCAGCAGTGGTATGACTAGCCTAGCTGCTGAGATGTCTGGGCTTTGCCACTCCTGAGACACTCTGACGCCCATCTTTCCCTGGTATTAAGAGAGAAGACTGGAATCGGGGAACTATAAAAAACAAATCTTGATTACACGTATCTTTTTATATGCTTGGTTTAGATTACATTTTGCTGCGGACCATCAAGGACTTTTTTATTACTGTCAAAAAATAGCTGTGATAGCATGTGTCTGTTTTGAGGAAGCTGAGTTGGAGATGCCAAGGGAAAGACAGCATCTTTCAAGCAGCTAGGCCTGTCATTCAGTGTCCTGATTTATTATTTGTCACCAGGAAGTTAAAAATGAATATCAAGAGCTGTATAGTATATGCTTTTGGGAGAAGTGGTCTTTCTTAGGGATTAGTAACGTATTAAACTGAGTTACATCTCTTACATTCTCTATTAATATGCAGCTTTCTGCCCCAAGAGGATTTCTGAATTATTGTGTTTGTACCCTTGCCATACATAGAGTTGTTTAAAAACAAACATGCAGAAATCCACAATGGAGAATTACTTGGTAAAAGCTGTGGTTAAGTGCGAGCTTGTGCTTATAAACTAGTTGTGTTTTAGTATTCACTCTAAGTACAGCATGACAGAATGTTTGTATGAAATACATGGAATGTTTTGCCATACTGTATGTCCATTAAATGCCAGAATGTGACAAGGTGAGTAGCCCTTACCATACAGAGAAAAACTCTTTGTCCTGATAAACCATAAATCATTGTGTGGTTAGCTTACAGAAAGAGTCCAGCGGAGGGCTACGAGGATGAGGAGGGGACTGGAGCATCTCTCCTACAAGGAAAGGCTGAGGGAGCTGGGCTTGTTCAGCCTGAAGAAGAGAAGGCTGAGAGGGGACCTTAGAAATGCTGATAAATATCTGCAGGGTGGGTGTCAGGAGGATGGGGCCAGACTCTTTTCAGTGGTGCCCAGCGACAGGACAAGGGGCAACGGGCACAGACTGAAGCAGAGGAAGCTCCAGCTGAACTTGAGGAAGAACTTCTTCCCTCTGAGGGTGACAGAGCCCTGGCCCAGGCTGCCCAGGGAGGCTGTGGAGTCTCCTCCTCTGGAGATATTCAAGACCTGCCTGGACGCGGTCCTGTGCAGCCTGCTCTGGGTGACCCTGCTTCGTCAGGGGGTTGGACTGGGTGACCCACAGAGGTCCCTTCCAACCCTGAACATTCTGTGAGTCTGTGATTCTGTGATACAGAAGTGCTCTCTTTGTAAATACATTGCTGTTTTTTAGACAGCATCCTACATGCCTGGATGGAAGAAGTATAACTTTCAATTTTGGAACTTAAGTCTGAAAAATATGATTCACTATGCTTATCCTTCTGTCTTTACCCTGGCAGCAATATTGTTAACTTTCAGGAGTTAACACATCTTCATTTTGATGCAAAGAAATGTCTTTTTTTTTTTTTTCCCCACTTTCTCCCGCTTTAAAAAAAAAAAAAAGGATTCTTGGAGCTATTGTTTAGGAACTGTTTTGAAGTGTAGTAAATTGACTAAATATGTCTTGACCTCTATTTCATTGCCAGCCTGTTTGGGACAGTTGTTCTTGGAACTGATGCCAGAATCCTTAAACACAATTTTGGAAAGTCTGGTATTTGAGGAGAGCCGATGTGTGGGATGCAGACATTCAGCTGTTCAGCTGCAGAACTGAAGTAGCCTTGCTGAGTGTGACATCAGTTAAGTCCTCCAGAGTGTTTCGGGCACATTGTAAAATTTGAATACGCTTGGGCTGTAGTTCTGAAGAGATCTGAGTGCTGTTTCCCGTAAGATCTGCCTGAAGAATGCCAGCACTTGGTAGAAGCTGCTTGTTGAGATCTTTTAACTGTAAGTTGCATGTATTTTCCTTAACAATTGACATGCTGTGAGTGTGCTCAGTTGTTTATATGTTTTTAAAATGCATGTTTATTGCACTGAAAAGATGTGGGTTGCGCTACTGTGGTATAATACTGCTTTTTTGGCCTTAGAAATTTTTTTGAAAATGCATCTCTCTACGGTTCAAGGCTTTCCATAAAAACAGCTGGCATATTGAAAGATGATTCACTCTCTGTGGCAATCTAATGATTGAAGTAATCCACTTCTTTGCAAGTACTGTAAATGCTTGGGCTGAGACAAAACCAGCCTTGGGCTGGAGGAGTGCAGCTATCCAGGCAGGGCAGTTCTGCAAGGTGGTAGCATTAGCTGCGGCAAGATGAATTCTAAGTAACAAAATATCAAGCAAATTGATTTTTCTCTGTGGCTAAGTGGTTAGTTTATTAGTGTTGGTGAAGGGATCTCTCACTGTTCATGACGTTAGCAGCTATAGTAGATAAAACTGTATGAATTGCTTTGTAAAAGGATGCTGGGAAAGGCAGTGGTGCTTCTCTCTGCTAATGGTTGTATGCTCAGATACTTGTGGAGTTGTGGCTGCTGCAGCATGGCTCTTACTGCCTCTTATTCCATTCACTCTTCTTCTATGTGCCTGCAAGCTTTCTCATACCCAATTCATAGTGTTTTCTTGATACCTCCCTTTTGTTCAAATAGTGCTGGTTACTCACCCACCCACCCCCTCCTGTGTGTGTGTGTTTTTATATTTTTTTCCTCTATTTTTTTTCCCCCCCCCTTCCCCTCTGAAGGAGGGACAGAGGGTATGGGAAATAGAGGAGACAAGAAAATAGAAGGACAAATTAGTTCAAAAGTACTCTGACTTAACTCTACCTGTACTTTAAAAACAACCTCGAATTTTTATTCGCAAGACTCTACCACGCTAGCAATAAAACTGTTGGTAGGAGATTGATAATTGGCTGCAGGTTAGTGTTCCAAAGTATACTTTCTTCGAATCAGTTGTTAATTCCCAAGTAATGTTCTGCGCTAACAGCCTTTTTCTTTTTTGCCTTTTTTTTTTCAGTTGGTTTTAGGAAGTGGTTGTATGTTTACTACAGACAAGACCTTCATGGTTTTTGGATTGTGTGTACGTGAGTACATATGTTCACATGTGTGTGTATATATATGTAAATGTTTATATGCACACACACATCCTTATATAGATCTTTACATACATAAAAAGATTACCTTACCAGCAAATGGAAACTTGTGACGCTTGCTGTACCTCAGTGGGATGTACGTAGATTGCGCAAAATGCTTTGAACCCTGGAGCACCTGGTAAATGCCAAGAACAGGCCATCAAAATGGGCTCAGTCATTTTAAGGCTTTGTTGTTCTGGGCAGAGATTTGGTCTGCTAGTGAAATTCAGACCCGTCAAGAAAAGGGAATTGGTGTTTGGATCTGTTATGCTGGGGGATCCATTTCTGTGGTTGGGATGTAGCTGGTGTGCGTCTTAGGAGCAGTGTATGCAATCAGCAGTTTGATGCTCACCCAAGAGGAAAGGGGGAGAATCTCCTGTCTACTTCTGAGCACAAAGGAATGCTTTCTTTGCTCCCACCATCCGGACAGTCGGTCATGTCATTTCAGAGTGCTTATTTCTAGCCAGTTTTAGTATCATAATCAGCTTTAATAGACAATGAGGGAGAGAAGGTAATGACTTCACTCAGTGTAATCCAGAAAAGTTCTGGAGTTAGATATGGATAGTGCGTTTCTGGATCCTGAGGAGGACGGAAGCTGTCTTTGTGAATGAATCGGATCTCTATCCTCAGAATAAGTACCTGAAAAAATACGTGGTTTGTTTCAGTCAGAGCTTTGCCTGATGTGTGTTTAGCTAATTACCTCTTGAGGCTTTAGTCTTTGTTTCGTTTGAAGCTCATAAATACAGCAATGCTTGGTTTATATTCTCCTTTTAATTATGCCTGGAGTTTGTATGCCGTCTTTCTGCGCTGCTTACGAGTCTGAATGGGATGCTGCTGCAAGACTCAGTCTTGTTGTTGCTATACAGACTAAACTCACATCAGACTTCACTCATTTCTTTTCAGCAAAGACAGTACTTTGTGTTACACAAGACCAGCAAACTCTGACTTTTCATGTACATGTCAACTGAATAAACTCTCTGGCTGCATTTACTGATATCTATGTCTGTATTAAAGATTCTGTGTATCGTTGGTGACATTTGTGATTTGGTTTTGCATGAGCCAGTAGCAAAATCATGGAAGTTGTCGTGGAATGAAATCTTTTTTTGTTTTGTATTTCATCTTGCCCCCCAGAAATCTAGGCTTCAGCATCAGTAAAGAAGATGAGAACCTTGTCTGTAATTTTGGGGCTTCGTGACAGATTCACTGTTTTATTTTTTGCTTTTTGTGATTGTCTCTCTTTCTTGTTTGTTTGTTTCATTGTTTTGCAGGAGATCTCAAAGTAGGTTGTGGAAGAAACAGCTAGCGTGCATCTGTATTTTTAGAGTATCTGTTAGCCTTTTGCAAAGTCAAAGCTAATCATGCTGATTTAAGATATTGATTTTACTAAATAACAGTTTCAGTGCATGAAATCACAATGAATTTGGGCATCCCCCATGCTGTCATGCAAAAGAAAATGAAATTTTTCCTCATGGATTAAAAGCTGTCTTACAAATACCATCAACCTTAAAGCAAATGGAACTGATATTGTGGTTATTATCAGTGCTGATAGTTAGAGCAGTGTATTTGTGTGAACACTAATACATTTTTAGAAAAAAGAATCTTGATCCTATGAAGCGCTATGAACAAAGAACTTCTTCCTAACTTATACCTGGACAAAATAAGTGAGCATAACAACTACAAGGTTGCATAAGAAAATGAGTCAGTAAGCCTCACTCCCCCTGAGAAGTGGCTGGAACATGAGGGTTTTTCATTCAACAGTTGATGCACTTGAATCTGAAATGGGCATGGTCATGTATTTACTGACCTCAGGTCTTTGTAGTTGTATCTTTCCTGTTGGGTCAGGCTGCAGAAGATCTTTCTCTTTGTAGAAGCACTGAGAAATGAGCATGACTTTCAGTTTAAGTGGTCTAATGTTAGACTCTAGTTAATCTTCCAGATAAACCTCTGTGGTATTCTGCAGCTTGCTGATCTTGGAGATTAAATAAGTAAATTTTTTCTGAATTTAAAACACAACTTAGCTCACAGTAACCAAGACAATAGAGATTGCATAGAAATAAAACAAATTTCAGTGGGAAGAAGGAAGTGCATATAAATGGTGGAATATCTATTAAACCCAGCCTGTGTTGGATTCTAGCTGTTACGCTGTTGCGCTGTAGTTGCATCGCTGCTCATCTGGCTACTTTGTAAGCTAAGCTCTGTTTTCTGAATCTGAACTTGCTAGTACTATTCATCATTTCCTGCTGTGAAGTCAGCAGGAATTTAGAAGAAATGAAGTGCTTACCTTTTAGAAGTAATGTCTGCAACGCTGTGTAAACTGTGTTTTGCAATCAGAAATGAAAGTCTGAACAGTCGTTGCTTGTGAGTTTGAAGTCACCCTGTTTTTACATCTCTGGTACTGCTGATATGACTAAGATTCACAGGTTACACTGCGAACAATTGGATCTTATTATCTGTGTTATTTTTATGGTAGCATTTCTGGTGCACCTGAAGCTGTAAAGATGGGTGTCAAGATTATCAGCCCCTGAAGTTTAACCAGACACACGTTATCATAAGCTGATGAAATGCACACATCTGATAACACTGCTGTAATTAATCTTTCAGGAATGCATAAAAACTAAATGCATTTCTTTTTAAAGTTTTTTGTTTTGAAGTATGTAAATACTTTTATATATACAGCCTTGAGTTTAGACAGATCTCTAGTGGAAAGTTGATCTAAAGAAATGGGGGGGAGAATCTACCTGCTCTTTTACTCATCTATTTTATTTGCTTTTGTTTTAGTTTGCAAATATGCCTGCCACAGGAAATGTGAAGAAAAGGTAAGCATATTTATTTGCCTCCCTTCTTGCTGTTGATCCACAAGTATTTGAAGTTGAGACTACAAAGGCTGTATCAACTAATTAATTATAAACTAATTAAGATGCCTAGCTGTCAAAGAAAACTCTTTTCTTTCTGTATTGTTCTTGCAATTAATGAAACCAGGTCTCTATGTCATCTGCACCAGTGGTTGAGCTTCTCATTGCTCCCACAAGAGGACATATTTCAAGTTGAAAACAGCAGGTTAAGTGGGTGAAATACAAACCAGACAGTTCTATCAGAGAAGAAGGAAAAAAGTGTCTAAGTTGTGCGTATATAGGTATACACATGCACCTACGTACATGTAAACCTGTGTGTGTATTTATACACACACCCCTATATATGTGTCTATATAAAATTTTTACGGCACACAGATTTAGAGGCAGACTTCTGGTATTGGATTATGAGAAATATAAGCATGTTATTAATTTATCTTCAGTGTCTCTGTAGATAGTTTCCACCCAGTTCAGTTTCGTTACTAGTTTTTTGTTAGTTTTTAAAAACTCCGAGTCCCTTTCACACAGGGGTGAGGTTATTACTTCCTTGGTTTCAGATGACTTAAAATTTTCCCAGCTCTGGATTTTTGTAAATGAAAGAGATGTACAGTGTTGCAGCCTAAATCTTGCAGCCTTGGAGGGCTTTATTTTACCAGAACCACCCTCACGGGATAATATTCCCTGCTTTAAACTCAAACTTTTGATTAGTACTTCCTGTCTATGAAGATAAAGCTTTTTGTAGTTAGAACATTGATCTTCTGTATATCATGGATCTAGTCCTATTACCTGTGTTATTAACTTGATATTTGGCCTTGTGCGATGATTTGTTTGTGCTTCCAAGAAATACAACTGAATTCAAGAGAGGAACCTCTGCTTAGTGAAGGACTTGGAGATTTGTCAGGGCATTTGGGGAAATCCTAGTAAATACAATTGTCAGTTGACTGAGCATCTCCCATTTTGAGTGGAAATGGTACCTGTGCATTTGAAGATCACTGTGTTATGTAGTATGCTGAATAAACGCAGAATATTATTTTTTTCATGAAACAAGATGATAAAATACACAAAGTTCGCAAGTAAGGTCTTAGCCTTTTCAAGATTTTCAATTATGTACATTCAATAATGATTAGTGATAACACTATAGTAATGGTGGTGATTGATAATTACCATGGTAGTGGTGGTCTGGAAGTAGAAGGGAATCAGTTTAGTAGTGTCCTGGGATCGGCTGGGATAGGGTTAATTGTCACAAGAAGACAGGAGAGACACCGCCTGGAGGGCTGACCCGAACTGCCCAAACAAGTGGAATATTGGATACCATGTGATGCCATGCTCCATTTGCAGTGGGGAAGCTGCCAGGGTGGAGGTTAATCATGACTCGGGAGCGCGCTGAGCATCAGGCACTGAAAGAATTGCTCTGTGCATTCCATTGTTCTGTATGTTCTTTTTATCAGTATTATTGTCATTACTGTT